>Ga0209042_1001163_pt1 | contig 21391 bp, 23 predicted proteins | sample SaaInlV_200m_DNA_6_FD_184649 | JGI IMG/M metagenome (GOLD analysis project Ga0209042, IMG submission 184649) | Marine microbial communities from expanding oxygen minimum zones in the Saanich Inlet - SI037_S2LV_200m_DNA (SPAdes) (version 2) | ecosystem: Environmental > Aquatic > Marine >...
CGCCCCAGAAGGGGCAGGTTCATCCGCCCGGCGTCTGTCGCGAATGCCGTGGCTTCATTGTCCAGGTCGGGCTCACGCCACAGGACAGTGCGGGAGTCGCCGTTCGGCAGTAGCTCCAGCAGTTCGTCCTCGGACGACACCCCGTAGACGATGACGGTCCCGCCTTGGGAGCCGAACCGCGCATTCCACACGTCCATTGCGTGCAGGAGCTGCGCGGCCCGGCGCCCTTCAGACAAGTCTGTCCGGGTCACGAAGTAGAGCCGGTCGGTGGTCGCCATTACGCGGCCTCGCTCGCCGTCTCGGGGGTCTCGGGGGTCACGGGGACGCCCTTGCCCGGGAACCGGGCGGGCACCTCGTCGTAGGAGCGCATGACGAACTGCTCCTCGTCGGGCAGGTAGCGGAGGCGCACGTCACCCCGGTCGAGCCACTCCCGGACGAGCTTCTGCGCGTCGTTCTGCTGCTTGACCGGCAGGCAGGACGTGATGAGCGGCGTGATCATCGTGACGGACGCGATGAGCGTGTGGGGCTTGATGGTCGGCTCGCACCGTTTGTAGGTGCGCCCGTTGAGCAGCGCCGCCGCGAGGTGCTGGTGCCGGCGGTCGTAGCGACCACTCTCGGCGACACCCAGGTGACGCATCCCCTGGCGGTGCCGTTCCCAGCCCTGCTTCAGCAGTGCCAGTCCCTTGACGTCGGGGTTGATGGGCGAGTCGCCGCCGAGAGCCCGCCCGCCACGGCGCAGCTTGCGACCGGAGACGATGAGCTTGGTGGCTTCGAGACGCTGCTGCCTGGTTGCGGCGGTAGCGGCATTGATCTGAATCTTGAGTGCGCGAGTGTCCACGATATCCTCCAGTGTGTCTTGGTTCTTCGAGCGCATCGGGCTGCGAACGAACCAAGGCGGAGGACCGCGGCTGCGGAGACCCTACGAGAAGAGGTGGCTGTAGTTGCGGTTCTTCATGTCCTTCACGGTATCCCTTTCGTGGGGGCTGTCAAGCCCTCGTTCAAACCTACTACTCGGCGGCCGTCTGTTCTGAGCCCCTTGCGGCCAATTCCTTGTTCATCTCGCGGTGGGCTTCATCGTAGACCCGCTGCGTCACGTCGTAGAGGGTCGGTTCGGTTTCGGGTGGGGCATCCTGTGCCCCCGGTGTCTACGACCTGACTACGGGCGACCGTTCGATTCTGAGCCTCAGTACGTCCAGAGCGGTCCGTGCGCCGTGAATCCCAGCCCTTCGAGCATCGGGTTCATCGCTTCGTCGTTGACGACGTGCGCCTCCGCCTGGAACCCGTCCGCCTCGCAGTAGGCAAGGAACGCCTCGACGAGCTTCTGACCGAGACCCTGACGGCGATGGTCGGGGTGGACGACGAGGCTGAAGCGGTTGCAGCACCACGGGTCGTTGTCGGGAGAGCCCGAGACCAGCGCGGCGATGAGTTCGTCGCCGTCCGCGATGCCATACAGGGGCTCCTCGTAGGAGGCGATGCGGATGTGGCACTGGTCGAACAGGTCTTCGACCTGCCAGTTCAGCGTTTCCAGAAGCTCGTCTTCTTCCGCCGCGCTCTCGTCGATGTTGAGGATGTCAGTCATCTCGCCCCCTTGCCGTCTATCCCTACTACGGGCGGGCAAGCGGTTCTGAGCCTTGAATAGTCCCGGTGGGGCTCGAACCCACAACCACCAGGTTTACCGGCGGGTGTACGTCTTGCCCCGCTTGTTTCGCCCGCAGAACGTGGGAAGTTGGGAGTCGCAGTTGGGGCACACCAGTCGAAGATTCTCCCGCCGATGGTCGTCCCGCACCCCGTTGATGTGGTCGAGCACCAGCGTCAGCGGTTTCCCCAGCCACTCCGGACCCCGACCGCATTCCGTGCAGACCTCCTTGATGAAGCCTTCGTGAATCAGCCGAGCTTTGCGGGTACTGCTGAGGCGGTGAGGGCTGTCCGGTATGAGCACCTTGTCCCACGGGATGAGGGTTCTCGGACGACCCTTGCTGGTCCCGTGCGACTTGCCCTTCCAGTGGTCCGTGTTCAACCCCAGCCGGGCGACTTCTCGCAGCACGAGTCGATAGCTAGTCCCAGCGATAGCCCGGTTCAACCCACGAATGACGGCTGCGATGCTGATGTTGTCCGCCACGACGCGGGCGAACTCTGCATCGGATACTTCGAGTTTGGCGCGTGATCTACCCATACAAGGATAGTGGCAGAGCGGGGTGTTCTTGTCAACGCCCCGCTCTGCCATTTGTGGGTGGCTCCGATGGGATTTGAACCCATGACACACAGGGTTTTAGAGACCCCGGCTCTGGACCAGACTGAGCTACGGAGCCGTTTAATCCCGGCTGCTCGTCCAGTTGAGCACTCGGGACCGCACGGTCGCTCCCATACTACGCGGAGAACGAACTTTCTGAGCCCCCGGGGCTCAGAACACGACGCTGGCGAGTAGTAGGGGTGTGAGGCGCTACGCAGGGGTCGCACCCCAGCCGGCTGAGGTCGGTCTCGATACGCTCGGGGCGTGAGTGGCTTCTCGTCAGGATGTTCGAGGATGCGTGGGTGCGCGGAATCGGGCTGAGAGATGGGACAGTAAGCCGTGGGGCTCCAAGGAATGGAGCCACCCCCCACGGAATCCTCACGCCCCTTCGGGGTCCGGCGTCAGCATCGAGTCCGACCAAGCACCTTCGAGGTCGAAGCTGAACGTCGCCCCATCCCCTGTATTCGACTCCACCGTGACCGTACCACCCAGCTTGTTCACAATCGCCTGCACGAGAGCCAGACCGACACCGCTGCCCTCGTACTTCGGGTGAACCCGCTCGAACATCTGGAACAGCTTGGGCTGGTACTGCGGGTCGATGCCGATCCCGTTGTCTTCGACGTGGATGACCCAGCGACCATCTTCCCGCCGGCTCGCCGTGATCGCGACCACCTTCTCGTCCGACTCGTTGAACTTGAACCCGTTGTCGATGAGGTTGGCGAACACCTCCTTCAACAGCAGCTTGTCCCCGAGCACGGTTGGCAGCGTGTCCCACAGCAGGCAGCGAGGACCATCCCAGCACCCACGCTTCTTTTTCGACTCGTAGATGTGGTCGAGCAAGGCATTCAGGTCCACCGGCTCGATGTGCATGTCCGCCGACGTCCGCACCTTCGAGAAGCGGTACAGCCCGTCCACGATCTCCGCCATCTGGTCAGCGTCCGTGCGCACGTCGTCGAGGAACTGGATGCCTTCATCGTCCAGTAGCCCGCCGTAGTCCTCCTTGAGCGCCTGCGCGATGCCTGTGATGGTTCGCGGCGGCGACCGGAGTTGATGGGCTGCGACGCTGGCGAACCGTTCGAGGTCGGCGTTGCGGGCTTCCAGGTCGTGGATGGCTTTCGCCATCTCGATGCGGTGCGTCCGCTCTTCGCCGATGTCCCGCCCGGTGATATAGACCTTGCCGTCGAGGTCGATGCTGCTCCACTCGAAGTAGCGGTACTGCGGCTTCTCACCCGGAGGCGTCTTGCAGCGCACAGGGAACGAGACGACGTGGGCGTCCTTCACTGTCCCGTTGAGGGTGAGCGCCTGGCGGACACCCTTGGCGTCCAACAACTCCACGATGCGCATGTTGTAGAGGTCCGGGATGGACCACCCTAGCTGCCTCGTCCACGCCTCGTTCAGCCACTCGAACTTCCACTCGGACGGGTCGCCACCCGTGTCGGCGACCGCCATCAGGTCGTTCGTGATGCGCGACCAGGTCGCCATCTGCCCTTCGCGCTTGAACTGGTCGGTGATGTCCCGTCCGCTGGCGTAGGTGCGCCCCAACTCGTCGTCCGTGATGGCGTTCCACTCGAACCAGACGTAGCGGGGCTCACCGTTCGCGTAGGGTTCCTTGTGCAACCAGCGGTTGCAGTACGCCTGGAACGAACCTTCCGTCGCCAGGCGGTCCGACCCGGCACCCTCCGCGAGCAGGTCGTCCGGGTGAACGAACTCGGTCCACCGCCGACCTTCCATCTCCGATTGCTCCCACCCGAGGACACGGGTGAACCCCGGACCCACAGAGAGAAGCGGCACGTCCTTGTCCTCTTCTGTGACAGCGGGAAGGATCTGCCGCAGGTCGCCCGCGACCCGGAGCCAGGTGTCCAGTTCGCGAGCGTTGTAGTAGTTGACGCGACGGTACTCGATCGCCCATCCGATGAGGGCGAGCGCACCAATGGAAGAGAGGGTAAGGGTTTGCCACCAGTGGAGGTGCTCGTAGAACACCGCGGACGACAGCACCCCTACGAGAGCCAGGATTCCGATGCAGATGGACGCCCTGCGCGTGATCGGCCTTACGGCTTGGGCAGGACAGCCTTCTCCAGCCAGAAGAGGCCCATCGCTTCGATGGTCTTTTGGAAGTCGCCGGGGTCTACCGGCTTGGTCAAGTAGGCGTTGCATCCCTTGTCGTAGGCCGTAGCCACGTCTCCTTCGCTAGCCGATGTCGTAAGCACCACGACCGGCATCCCACGTAGTTTGGCGCTGGCCCGCATCGCGATGAGCACTTCCTCGCCGTTCACGAGGGGCATCATCCAGTCGAGCAAGACAAGGTCGGGCTTGGGCTTCCCGTTGTTGAGGTGGTCGAGGGCTTCCTTCCCGTTTTCGGTGACATCGACGTCCACGTCGTAGCCAGCTTTGCGCAGCGCCCGCTTGGTCAGCCGCACGTCGGCAGGTCGGTCTTCGACGAGCAGTACACGGTGCCGGCGCTTCATAGACATCGTCTACTTCCTCGACAAGCCAATGACGTCAGCGAGAGTCATGTCGGTTGCCTGCATCACCCAGGCAAGGATGAGAATCACGACGGCGGCGACGATGTACTTGCCGCCCGCCTTCCAGACTTCGGCTCCCGCCGTCTTCACCAGGTTCCGGTTGTCCTGCCGAGTCTCACGCCGCTCACCCAACTCCTCGCGGAGCATGTCGCGCAGCAACTCGCGTTCGGACTTCTGGACCGTCCGCTCACCCTCACGACCATCGGTGACAGCGTCACGGCGGTCGGTGCGTTCCTGGTCGAGCAGGTCGTAGATGCGCTTCAGTTCCGCCTGGCGTGCCGTCTCGCCCTGCTCGGTAGCCAGCTTCATTTCGCCGACCGAGCGGTCGAGGTTCTCCAGCTTGGCGGACAGGCCATTGGAGTCCTGGCGTGCTGCCGTGACTCCCTCGGCGTACTCCCGGTCGTGATTCGACACGACGGCGGTCAGGTTCGTCAGCGCCTCCGTGTTGGCGACCAGGGTGTCGAGCAGGCGCTCATCGGTGGTCTTCTTGGGCTCATCCGCCACGGGTTACAGTCCACGACGGCCGACCGAGAACACCAGGCGGGAATTGGGCAGCCCCATTCCCTGAGTGGCCTGAGCGTACAGGATAGACGGGTCTTCCTTGTGGCGGTACCTTCTCGTCTTCCCGTCCCACTGGAACTCCCTCTCCACCAGGGCCGGGATGATCATGTTCCCCCCGCCGAGGGACGTGTCGTTCACACTCCAGCCGAAAACGTCACCCCGCGGCTGCTTGTTCAGTCTCACGGGCTCGGAGAGCTTGCCACCGTATTCCTGCATGAAGGACTTGAACACCCGCTGGGCGACCGACTTGGTGTCGACACTGGCTGCGACCCACCGGGCAGCCAGCTTGTTCACCGCAGCCGGGTTCTCCTGGCTGGCGATGACGCGGATCGCGAGCTTGCGGGCGGCATAGCGGATGGTGTTCCCCGCTTCCAGCTTCTTGATCTCGGCTGGCTTGAGTTTGCGAGCCCGGCGGTTCCGGTCGTTCTTCGCTGGGGCATGGTTGGCGCAGTAGACGTGACCACTGGTGTCGATGTAGGCCACCGCATCCGTGCAGCCCTTCTTGCCATCACACTGGAGCTTCGCTGCCAGGCGCATCGTGCGCTCGTAGCTCTCGGGAGCCTGCCCCTGGCCGTCCCACGGGGTCTGCTTGCCCGAGGGGTAGAGGTCTTCGACTTCGGAGAACCACCGCTGGTCGGTGTCCTGGACGATGCGCATCTCGTCGGGGTCGCCGCTCGGGGGCTTGATGGCGCCGATGTCCTCGGGGTTGAACTCGGCACGGCGCCGCTTGGAAGCCTCACGGGATGGGCTCCAGCGGACGCCCTCCTTCTTCGCGGCTTCGGACAGCGGGGCGGGGCGGAACGAGGTGTCGCGCTCGATCTGCTGGACGCCCGGCATCTTCTGGAGCCCTTCCATCTCGGAGAGGCTCATGTAGCCCAGTTCGGGGGTGCCCAGGTCAGCCAGCCCGAACATACGGTCCCGACCGTCGAACTCGGTGATGAGCCATGTCCCCCGCCCGTAGGCGTTGAACAGCTTGACCCAGGCGATGGGGTCCGGGTTGTCCTCCCCAGAGTACAGCTTCGGGATCTTGCTGCGAATGGCTCGGGGCAAGAGCATCTGGACTCGGGACCGGCGGTTCATCGTCTCCCCCATCTTCGCCGATGCGAGCTTGGCGCCCGGCATCGAGTGCTTGAGCCAGTTCTTCGCCTCAGCCTCCGTCTTGAACGTCTCGCTGATCTGCTCGACCTTGCCGCTGACGTTGGTCTTCTTGGCCTGGAGCACGAAGTTCTTCTTGCCGCTGCCGTCGAGCCCTTCCTTGAGGGAGACGTTCTTGTAGGTGGGCTTCTTCGCTGCGGCGGCCATCTTGCCGTGGCAGACCGAGAGCTGCTTGTCGATGTAGCTGATGAGCCGGGACAGGGCGACCTTCCAGTTGCGGATGGCACCCGAGTCGTACCCGCCCTCAAGCAGCGTCAAGGCCCGGCCCTGCATGTGAGCGATGTTGTCGATGATCTTCTTCGCCATTGTCGAGTCCGCCGACGCGAGCTGGCGCTTCGCGACGTTGGCGGCGAAATCCAGCGTGCCCGAGGCGTCGATGAACTGCGCGAGGCCCAAGCTGCCCTGAGCTTCGCGCAGAAGCTCCTGGATTTGGCGGAGAGCCGGGATGCAGAACGCCGTCTCCTGGACGCCCCAGCCGAAGCCGACGTCGCGCTTGAGCCCCACCGGGTACTGCCCCTTGGGGAGCCCCTTGTGCTTCCAGGCGTCCACGTAGCCCTTGCGGGTCTTCGCCATGTACTTCGTCGCGAGCGCCCGCTTGGCGTCGCTCTGCGACAGGTGGGCGAACTTGGCGTCGTACTTCGGGCCGTCGATGCGACCCGTGAACCCGGAGTCGGTGAGGGCGCCCCAACGGAACATCGCCCGCCACGTCCCGTCGTCGTTCGGAAGGGCGATGCCCTCGTAGAACTTCGAGTGGTTCGCCCCGGCGTCGATCCAGTAGAGCATGAACCCTTCGCCGGCTTGCACCTTGCGGGCGTTGAGCCCGTCCGGCTCCAGCATCGGGCGGTGAGCGAACTTCGGGGTCGACCCCATCTTGTGTCTCCCCTCGTACTCGGTGTAGGCGGTGTAGAGATCGTTCCGGAACGACTTGTCGTCCATCGACAGCGGCTTGTGCCGCATGACGGCGTACTCTGTCCGCTTGTCCGGCCACTTGCCGTGGACGATCTTGCCCATCAGCTTCGTCATGTCCTGGCGAGCCGATTCGAGCATCCGTGCCAACTGGGGCTGGATTTCGTAGACGAACGCCTGCTGGGCTTCGGGGGAAGCCTTGGACGCATTCTTCGGTGTGATCGCTGGCACGGTAGACCCTCCGGTGAGCAGACAAAAAGCTCTCACCCATTCCGGGTCATAGGCTGGATATCGAAAGGCGGGTCAATCGTTGGTCTTGTCGGCGAGCATCGCGTCCATCACGCCCCAACGTGCGGGCGCACGGCGACGAGTACGCGGTCGAGGGGAACGCCGGCTGCCGTCGCTTCCGCGACCGCCTTGCCGACGTTCACGGTCGCCTGCACGGCGACGCCCCAGTCGACCAGGGACTCACCCTCCCTCAGCGCCTCCAGGAGCGACGCCACCGCCTTCTGGACGATGGACGGGTCACTCAGGTTGGACGCGCCGAAAGCGTCCTGCATCGCCTTCTGGACCCGATTCTCGGCACGGGTGAGATGCAGGGCGTGCATGTCGACGACCTTGCCTGTGCCGATGACTTCCATCCGCGCACGGAACTTCTGGAGGCAATGGAGCCGCCCACCCGGGTCTTGCCAGCCCTGTTCGGGCAGGTCGTTGAGGTCGGTGTCGATGTCGTTGAGGATGAGCGCCCGGTGCTCGCCGGAGAGGGCGGTCGCCTTCGCTTCGAGCAGCATCCAGCCCCACGCCTGATAGGCGTAGTCGTAGTGCCCGCTCTGACGCTTGGCACACAGAGCCACGATCTCGTCGGTGTTGTCGAAGAGCATCTGGGCGGTGATCGGCGTGTCGTCGTCCCAGTTCAGGTCGAGAAGGCTCCGGATGGCGCCCTGGCAATCGGACGGGTCGTCGCCGTCCATGATGTCGTATCCCCACCAACCCATTGTCCGCTTCCTTTCTAGTCGTCCACGTTGAACAGGTCGGCGACGGTGTCGGTCACGTCGCACAGCACGAGCGGCTCGACGCTGCCCGTGTCCGATCCTACTACGGGCGGCGTCGGCGTACTGAGCCCCGGAGTAGCCACCCCCGGGAAATTGCGCCCGATGACGAGCAGCACGCGGTTCTTGTGCCGCACCTTCATCCAGGGCACGCCCGCTGCGGTCAGGCTCTTCAACAGCTTGTCCCGCGACGCGGCGTACTTGCTCGACCACCTCTTCGCGGTGCCCTTCAACGTCGAGCCGCTGAGGGCTTCATGCCCTGTCAGCAAGTGGTCCTGATAGGCGCCCTTCGCGACCTTCATCGCCAGCTCGAAGTCGGCGTCGGTGTTGCTGGTGATCGCAAGGGTCCAGCCAGCGCCGATTTCCATCCAGCCCGCCGGGATCTTGTCGATGGTCGGGATGTCCAACGTAGGCTCCTTGGGTTTCTGTGTCCCGGGGGCTTGGATGCGCTGGAACCAGCCCAGGTCAAAAGCAGCCCGGAACGAGGGCGTCTTGTACTCGGAGCCATCCATCAGCCGCAGGGTCTCCCCGTCGAACTCGAAGAACGCACCCGCCGCGATGTCGATTCCGTGGGTGGTGTGGATCGTGCTGTTCGCCATGTAGACGTGGAACTTGCCCCACTGCATCGGTCAGCCTTTCGGACAAGGAACCCCTCCCCACCCGATGCACCGTTGCGCCGGGTGGGGAGGGTGACGGAGTTGTCGTCAGGCAGCCTTGCTGCGCTTGATGGCGTCGCGCATCTCGGGCGTGAAGTGGATGCCAGCCTTCTCGGCTTCCACTTCGGCGGTGCCGCCCGAGCGGAGCAGGAAGTCGCTGCCCGGCTCCAGCTTGTAGGAGACGTAGCGGCTGACCGGCAGGCGGCGGCGGAGCAGGTTCTTCGCGACCGTCTTGGCGCCCGACTTGCTCTCCGGCTTGGGACCGTTCGGCGCCGGGGTGATGACCCGGCTGCTGATCTGGAGCCCCTGGAGGTAGATGGTCCCGGTCTTCGCCGCCGGCTTGTCGCCACGCTTCGCCGCGGCTTCGGTCTGCCCGGTGTAGACGCGGGCGCCGCGGACCGTCTTGCCGTCCACGACCAGCGGCTCGAACACGTCGTCCGTGGTGGACTCGTTCGTGCCGGCGATGCTCTTGCTGAGGGACTCGACCAGCTCCTCGCGAGCCGCCTTCACGTCCGCCAGCCGGACCGCAACCTCGGTCGCGTTCTTGCCGCGACCCTCCCACGCCTTGATGTCGCTCGCGATGATCTCGTCGAGGATCTTGGCGTCGTCGATGCCGGCGAGGGCGACGAGGCTGCGCTCACACAGACCGACGTACTTGAAGCCGGTGAACACGCAGACGTGGACTTCGTCGTCCCCGTAGCGGACCTTCGCGCCCTTCGGACCGCGCTCCGTACCGACCTTCTTCGTGACGAGACCCGTGAACGTGCCCACCTTCGCGTCGGCGAGAAGGGCGGAGATGAGGGCGCTGTTGGCGTTCGTGCTCATTGTATCTTGCTCCTGCGTGGCGGGCTGTCGCTCCCGCGTTCCTGCCGGCGGTGTCTCCCGCCGTACACACCCACTACGGAGCACCGACCTGTTCTGAGCCTTTTATCAAAACTTTCGTACAACTCGTTGGAATCACTGGCGAAATACGATTGGGGCTCAGAATGCGAACCCCGTCCGTAGTGGGGATGTACGAGGCAGGGCGCTAGCGGCGCCCGCCCAAAACCCGAGACGACGGAGCAAGATACAATGAGCATCACGCGCATCGACCGCCCGACCTGCAAGACGATTTCCGACAAGGCGGAGCAGGCTCTCAAGGTGCTCGCGGACGAGTTGGGGATGACCCTGACCCGCGAGGCGGGTCGCTTCTCGGCGGACAGCCTGACCGTCAAGATGACCTTCAAGGTCGTCGGCTCGAACGGCGTCAGCAAGGTGGACACGAGCGCCGCGACCGCGCTGGGTCTCCCCAGCGACGTCATCGGTCGCCGGTTCGTCGCCGGGCGCACCACCTACACGGTGACCGGCATCAACCTGCGCCGCCCGAAGTACCCGGTCAGCGGCACGGGGCCGAAGGGCGGTCGCTACAAGTTCACGACCGCGCAGGTCCAGGGCGGGCTCGTCGCCTAACCAGCGGCAACCGGGGAAGGGGGCTCAGACCCCCGACCCCACCCGTAGTACACTCAGACGGACAGGGAGCACGAACGATGGCACGCACCGGCTACATCCCGCACGACGATTCCCGCGATGAACAGCGCCGCGAGGAAAGGGCGGAGCAGCGGGTGACACGGGACGAGCCCATCGACTACGTGCCGCCCGACGCCCGCTTCGGGGAACTCGACCCCAACGCCCCGGAATTTGAGACCGTTGACACCTTCGCCGAGTACCTCGACGATGACAGCCGCGAGACGTACACGCACCACGAACTGATGTGCCTGAACGCCCGGCTCAAGATTCGCGTGGGTCTCATCCGCAGCGGGCTGTCCGCCTACGGGCTGACCCTGGCGCATCGCCCTCACGAACGGAACGTGCGGACGTTCAGCACCAACAGCCACAACCTCTACGCCGGCAACCCGATGAGCGGGGGCGGCGGTGCCGAGAGCTTTCGAGGAGTAGCACCGTGAAACTCTACGTCCTGTTCGCGCAGCGAAAGTGCCGCTACGAGGGCGAGTACGCCCCCGAAGCTCTCGATGTCTGCGACGAATTTTCCCACGGCGAGAACCCGGACTACCTGTTCGGCAAGCTCCAGGTCGCCCAGGACAACACCGAATTCGTTTCCGCCGCCATCGTCGCGGTCGACCTGGGCGAGAAGGGCTACCAGGCGATCCTGGATCGCCTCACTGGCATCACCACGGTCAACGGGTCGGTGACGGACGGAGAAAGCTGATGCAGCCAGCGCCCCCGTGGCTGACCGAACTGGAGCGCCTGCGGCGGGAACAGAACCCCGCCCGCTACGGGGACAAGACCCAGCAGCCCACAGTCCAGATCCCCGTTCCTCTGGACGAGCCGCCCGAAGGCTGGGAGCCCGACGAGCCCACCCCCGAGCCCGCGGACACGTCCCGGGTCATCGTCATCCAGTTGTAGACCGATGGGGCTGACTGACGCCTTCTGGGACGACTCGGACGAAGTGACGCCCATCGTGCAGCGCACGGACGGGCGCCTCTACCTCGACGTGATCCTGCACATCCAAGAGGACTGGCCCGACCTGTGGAATCCCGAAGCCATCTGGAATCACGACGACTTGCGTGAGATCGAACTCAACTTCATCGGCAACGATGACAGGGGCAAGCTCTGGGTCATCAAGATGCTATCCGCCGTGCCCTTCTGGCACGATGCGCCGATGCACCACTGCGTCACCGGGCGGAACGAGAAGTTCACGACGGGGCGCGACAAGTCGCCAATGACCCTGGGTCCGACCGATATGTGCAAGCGGACGAGGGTTCGGGTGGAGGACGTGGTCTGGCTGCTGAAGCACTGGCGTCCGTCCGTGCGCTACACGAAGCCGTGGACCTTGCAGGACTGGGGCACCCTGATGCTGCCACTCGCCGCCAACGCAGGGTTGCACACCAGGGACGTGGAACTGCTCCTCACCGCCTACGCAGAGGTCACGGAGCAATCTTGAACAGCGCCCGGAGCGCATCGGGGTCGATCCCGATCTTCTCCTTCTTCGCTGCCTTCGCCGCCGCCCCATCGACCGTGATGTCCCGCACCCGCTCCGGGTCGAGCCGGTACTGGCAGTAGAGCCCGACCGGCAACGACTCCTTGAGCAACTGCTTCGCCAGCGTCTTCGGCTTGCTGTTCGGGCGCCACGGTCCGTTCGCTGCCGGCGTGATGACCTTCTCGCCGAGCTTGACGCCCTGCACGTAGATCGACCCGGGCACAGGTGCTCGGGGGTCTTCGGGGCGAGCCTGCCCCGCGTAGACGCGACTGCCCCGCACCTTCACGCCGTCGATCTCCAGCGGCATCCAGACCCCGACCATGTCGTCGTTCCACGGCTCCGGCACGCCGTCCGACAGCTTCTTGCGGAACCAGTCGCGGGTCTCCTGGATCGCCTCGCACACGTCCTCGATGGTCGTGTCCTCGTGCTCTTCGAGCGTCGCCCGAGCCAGCCGCTCGATGTAGCCGCCCTTGTTGAGCTGCTGGGTGAGCATCTTGTGCGATCGGGCGATGAGCGCCTGGTACGAGAACCCCGTCCAGATGAGGACGTGGACCTGGTCGTCACCGTAGATGACCCGTGCCCCGGACGGACCGCGGGCGTCACCCATCTTGTGGACGCACGCGGAGAAGAGCGTGCCCTGGTCCAACTTGCTGAGAGAGGACAGGGTCGACGCCATTTGCGTGTCGGTGGCGTTTGTCTGCATCGTCATGGTAGTCACCTCCTGCACGATCTACCCTGTCAGGGGCTCAGATGCGTCCCCTCGTGAGTAGTATGTGACGTGGGACAGCAACAGGAGAACGAAATGCGACCCCGTACCGCTCGAAGGATCGTCAGCCACGTCACGTCCGGCAACGTCACGCACAAGTCGTACGATCTGCCGCTGGTTCACGAGGCATTCCGGTCGACCGGGACCGAACTGACCGACGAACTGCTTCAGCCGTGGACCGACCACGCTGACAAGCAGAAGGCTCGCCGCGAGGCTGCCAACGCGAAGACGCCCGAAGCGCAGGAGCGACGGCGCCAGCGTGCGATGCACGAGGCGAAGAAGGCGGCAGACCTGGCGAGGAACAAGCGCGAAATGGCGCAGCGCCGGCAGCTCGAAAAGATGGAGGAACTCGCCCAGGCGAATCGTCCTCTCAGCGGCGAGCCCGGCAAGCTCTGGGAGGGTCAGCAGCCCGCCGACAACCTGGCTGTCGCCGCCGGTCGCGAGGCGTTCAAGGAAGCGGTCGGCGCCAAGATCGAGGACATGCCCGAGACCGTCACGCTGGAGACGGTCGAGCAGCCGGCGGATGACGGCTACGAAGCCATGAAGGTCGGCGAACTCAAGGACACGGCGGGTGGTCGGGGGCTCAAGGGGTACAGCAAGCTCAAGAAGGCTGACCTGATCGCCCTGCTCCGCAAGTACGACGCCGACTTCCCCCGCAGCAAGTAGGGAGACGAACCATGAACCGGATCGCGCAGGACCACATCATGTTCGTGCGGCTGACGGCCGCACCTCACGATGGAGGTCAACTTGCAGAATCTCGAAACCGTTCGCGGGCGTCGTCGCAGAGTCACTGAGACGATTGCCCGTCGCCGCCGTGCCGAGTACATCTCCTGGATGTCTGACGGCGTCCCCACCGACCTGCTGGATTGGGCAAAGGACTTGGGGCGCTGGGCAAAGCGGGGCTCCCTCGCCTGCCCGTGCAGCAAGCGCAAGCCTGGGGCACCTCGCCGCGGGCTCGGCATCTGCGGAATGTGCCGTCGCGACCGCATCTACCGGATGCGCGCCCAGTCCCGCGAACTGGACCGCCTGGTTCGTCGTGGCAACGACCCCGAAGGGGACGCCGTGTACCGCTTGTCGGAACGCCGCATCCCCAAAAACTTCGACTGAGGAATCCCGCCATGAAGATCATCGTCGAAATCAGAGCCGCGGAAGGCGGCGACGACGCCAAGCTGCTCGTCCGCGAGCAGATGGCGCTCTACACCAAGTTCGCCCAGCGGAGGGGACTTTAGCCTCGATCTCGTCAGCGACGACCCCTCCCAACTCACATTCATCGCATCCGGCAAGGGCGCCGAACGAGCGTTCCACAACGAGGCCGGCGGCCATAGGTGGCAGAGGGTTCCGCCTACCGAACGCCGGGGGCGCACGCACACTTCGACCGTGACCGTCGCGGTGCTCCCTGTCCCCAAGGAGAGCTTCCTCTCCATCCCCCCTGGCGACCTGGACTGGAAGATGACCCGAGGTTCAGGTGCCGGCGGGCAGCACCGCAACGTCACCGACTCAGCCGTCCAACTGACCCACAAGCCGTCTGGCATCGCTGTGAGATGCGAGAGCGAACGGTCGCAGCACCAGAACAAGGCGCTGGCTCTCGACGTCCTGCGTGCCCGTCTGAGGCAGCAGAACAAGAGCAAGGCGAGGGCTCGGTTGAACCTGTCCCGCAAGGACCAGGTCGGCACGGGGATGCGGGCCGATAAGGTACGCACCATCGCCCTCCAAAGGGACCAAGTAGTCCATCACCACAACAACAAAAGGATGTCCGCCAAAAAGTACCTCCGGGGCTACATTGAATACTTGTGGGATTGATGGTAGGTTAGGGTCTGCCTCGGAGACAGGAGGTGGACAATGGGTATCGCGGAGCTGTACGAGAGCGGGCTGAGTATCAAGCAACTAGCCACCCGCTTGGGGTGGGGGTACGAGACGACCCGCCGGCGGTTGCGCAAGGCCGGCGCCAATATTCGCACGTCGGGCCAGGGCGTGTCCTTGGCTCGACGTGCGGACCCTTTCGATGTGGCCCCAGAAGTCCGCCCTTTGGTGGACGGGTTGCTGCTAGGTGACGGAAGCATTGAACGGGGTGGGGTGGGTAGCCGCCTCCGGCTGAATCAGTGCGTGAAGAACCGCCCGTGGGTGGACATGGTGGGTGCTGCCTTCACCAGTCTGGGCATCGAGTGGAGAGAGGTGCGGGGTGCTAGCGGGATAGTGGAAATTGCAGGCCAGTCCTACACCCGGTCGCCGTCCTACGGGGTGCGGACACGCTCCTACACCTACTTTACGCAGGAACGCGACCGCTGGTATCCGGGCGGGGAGAAACGGGTGCCGGAAGACGTAAACCTGTCCCCCACATCCATCGCCCACTGGTACTTCGGTGACGGGATGGTCGGCAGCAAAGGCTACCACGCCAAGTTCGCCACAGATGGGTTCCGGGCCGAAGACGTGAACATGCTCATCGCCTTGTTGCACCGCAGTTACGGGTGGTCTGCGACTCGAACGGCCCGTAACCGCATCTTGCTGTCCCGAGTGGCCGACCGTGCGGATCTGCACGACATGATCAAGGACTGCACGCCATCATGTTTCCAGCACAAGCTGTGCCTTCGTCTGGTGGACCACCGCCTGAAGTTCGACCCCGATGTGCGGGAGAAGGCTCTCCTAATGCGGAAAGAGGGCGTGTCCTACCGGAACATCGGCAGGACACTTGGGGTGTCAAAAACCCTAGTTGCTGAGTGGTGCCAGTAGGAGACAAGCGACGGACGATTGCCCTGCAACGTGACCAGGTTCACGACCACGTCACGGGCAAACGGATGTCGGCGAAGAAGTACCTGCGGGGGGAGCTTGATGGGCTGTGGGGCTAGTGAGCCATCCGGACGAACTGCCTCGCCAAGCGGTCCACCGACCCGTGGAATCGCCGTTGCCCGCCCTCCATAGAGCCGGCGTAGCCCGGGTGGTCTACGAGCTTCTTCGCGACGTAGCGCATCTCTGACAGCGTCCAGAGCTTGCCGACCGGGGACAGGGCGTTCCGACCGATGAACAGGACGAACTCGGCGCCGTCGAGACCCCAGGGGAGATCCCGGGTGACTGAGATGACGTCCCAAGCTGCCTGACCGTTCGACCAGTGGAACGAGAACGCCTTGACCGCCCCGCGGAGTTTCGAGACGCTCATCGGACTGGGGATGTTCCGAACCATCCCGGCACTCAGCGCCCGTGCCAGCTCGTCGATGTCGCCACCTTCGAGCAAGAGGGCGTACCCCTTGCGTGGCTTTTGCTCCAGATTCATCCCTGGTTCCCTTCCAACGCGGCGCCCAACTTCTCGATGTCGCCGTCCATCTCAGCAGTGAGCTTGTCGACGTTGCGGTCCAGCTCGAACGTGCGGCGCTCGCTAGCCTTGATGGCGTCGCTGCATACCTGGTCGAAGTCGTTGAGGGACTTCTGCGTGAAGTAGGTCTTCGGGTCGTCGTAGCCGTGGGGGTGGTTCCCCTCGGTGTTGCGGAGCACCCGCTCGGCTTCCTTCATCTTCATCAGGGCGTCCCAGTCGACCGACGCCAACTCATCGGGAGTCAACCCCTGCCGCTTGGCTGCGAAATCGACCCACAGGTTGAGCTTGCGGTCCCCCGAGAAGGCCGGTCCCGTGCAGAACGTGAACACCGCCGTCAGTTCCTCGGGCACGGCGCTGCGACCCCACGACTGCCGGTAGGCGAGGTCGATGTCGTCGAGGGCGTCATCCATCGTGTCCGCCGGACCGTCCCCGTTGTAGAGCTTGTCGTCGGGGTTATCGTGGTCGATGGCCCACCAGCCTGCCGTCTTGATGACGGTGTCGGCGAGCGCCTTGAACGCCCCCATCTCGGCTGCGGTCTTCCCTGGCTCCGCACTGTCGTCCAGGGGACGGCGGAGCTTCTTTTCGACGGCGTTCACCAGCGCCTTCATGTCCCGCTTATTCAACTTCCACGGGTAGGCTATCAGTTCCGTGATGGCGAAGGTTTCACGCCCCGCCTTGTAGCCCGGCAAATTTTCGGTAGCCAGGTGTGCGAGGTAATCGAGGAGTGCAACAGCGAGCTTCTTGGAGTCAATGAGGGGGATCTTCCCCCCCAGCATGTAGTTCCGGTGCCCGTGCAAATCCTTGATGGTCCTCCGAACAGCAGCGGCGATACCTTGCCGCAACTTCTGGAAGGCGTATTGCACAACCGTGGGATGGGCAGAGGCGTCGAAGGTGTCCGTCATCTCGGGATTGCCGGCCGACTTGAGGACGCTGTCTGCCAGTTTCTCGAATGCCCCCATCTCGGCGACGGAACCCTCGACCCGGGCTTCCCAGGGGCCGTCGCCGCCCGTGTGGAACACGGCGCCGCCCCGTCGCCGGACACTGTCCTCCATCGCGTTCTGCGTGTGCTCGTCCCAGCCTTCGCCACCGCCCCACAGCTCATTGGCCCGAGCCATCCAGTTCCCGCCCGTGACGAGATTGTAGAGTTGCTCGGGAGCGATGGTGTAGAACGACGCGGTGTCCGTGCGGACGTTGGCAGCCAGCCGCAGCATGTACCTGGCGATGAACTCCCGGTGCCTTCTATCCCCCCCGTCGACCACCCGAGCCATCTTGACCCCTCCCTGACGCTGCTGAAGCAGGTAGAGGTTGGTCTCGTGGTCGTTCGCGAGCGTCCGCAGGAAGTCGTCCATGCCGACCGAAAGCTGGTCCAGGTCTTCGAGCCGGTCGAGCGTCCGCTTGATGTACGCCTGGAAAATCTGCTCGACCTTGAGCCCCCGCTCGAACGGGCAGCCGATGTCGAAGTGCGACAGGATGTAGGCCATCATGTGCGCCTGGTCGCGGGCGTCGACCGCGGCGATCCCGTACGTGCCGACCAGCTTCTCCGCCAGGGCGTCCGTCTCCTTGACGGTCGCTTCGTACATCCGCTCGAACAGAAGGTGGTCGCCGTAGCTGGAGTCACCACCGATCTGCCAGTGGCTCGTCAGGTAGTTCCACGACGTCGCTCGCAGCAGGGCGAGGGCGTTGCCCAGTTCCACCTTGGCTTGGTTGAGGGCGCCCGGCGTCCCCTCGGCGTAGCCCTTCTTCCACATCGCCTGGCGTACCTGCACCTGTCCCTGGTCGTTCGTGGAGCCCGCTCCACCATCGTACTCGGGGCCAACCGCGAACCAGCCGGAGCCCATTACGCCAGGCGGGTTCAGCTCCATCGTGAGCCCCTTGCGGTTCTTCACCCAGGCCGCCCCGTCGCGGTCCACCGACTGCACGGTCCACTCGCCCCTCATCCAAGCGTGTGTAGCCCGCTCGATGACGACCTTAGCCTTGGGGAGCAACGCCGTGTTCGCGGCGAGCTTGCCCATCGGGCTCTCACCCAGTTCTTTCGCAGCAGCGGCGTCAGCGTCCGGCTTCATCCGGTTGGCGAGGGCGACGGCTTCCTTGAGCGTGTCGACCGACTTGGAGTCGCGGAACTGTCCCGGACCGCCCGTGTACCAGACGACCTTGAAGTTGCCAGCCTTGATCCCCGGATTACGGCTCTCGACGAAGTTGACCGAGTAGAACATCACGTAGCGTTCTTCCCAGCCCTGGTTGCGCTTCTTCCACGGCGCCTTCTTGAGCGCGGCGCCCACGTCCCGCATCGTGAACAGCCGGACCCGGGCGGTCTTGACCTTCTTGCCCTTGTTCTTCTTGTCGTGGACCCAGCGCCAGAAGGCGCCGATGGGCATCGCCGTGTACTCCTTGTCCTTGAAGAAGCCGGGGCGGTCATACTGCTTCTTGTAGAGCCCGATGGCTTCCTCGACCGACTCGCAGCCGATGACGACCTTGTCCTCGTCGTACTTGCCGTCCCACGGGTTGTGCTGGTGGATGACGACCACCAGGGACGAGTCGTGGTTCTCCCCGACGTAGACGTCCAGCTTGTCACCGTCCGTGCCCTCGGTGCCGCGAATCTCGCCGTAGTGGGCGTGCATGAACGTCGACCACTCGCCTTCGGGTCCGGTGCCCGACCGGGTCGACCCCTGGACGTTCTCCACGTCGATCTTGAGCCCTTGAAAGTCAATGTAGCCCTCGAACGGGAACTCGGTGCGCTTCGCCTTGGGTGGCTGCACGACGACCTTGTGGAAGGAGCCCGGCACTTCGAGCACCTTGGCGTTCGACTTGGCGTTCTTCATCGTAGCTGCCTTCATCGTGCCCTTGACGTAGGAAGAGGCGTGCTGGCTGGTTGCGAACCACACCCCCTTATCGTCGCCGATGAGCTTGAGGTGCCCGGTGTTCTGGCACTGGTTGTACCAGTAGTTCCGCATCATGCCCGCCGTGAGGTAGGCGTAGGGCTGGAGCAACCGAATCGCTTCAGCCTGAGACGACGCTACGACCACGGTCGGGGTCTGGCCCGCAGGCGATTTGTACGCCCCCGAGGGCATGTCGTGACCCCCCGAGAGCTGACCGCACCAGTGCCGGAGCGCCCTCGCAGCCGTCTTCGCCTTGCCGTCTTCGTCCAGGGCGTCCTCGGCGAGCAGGAATCGGATCGCCAGCTCCTCGGCAGAGTCGTCGCCCGCTCGCTTGGACTTGGACTCTTCGACGACCCAGTCCTCGGCGTCCTTGTGCTTGCGGACGTGCGGCTGCACGAGCTTGTGCCCCTTCTTCTGGGCGTCCTGGTAGTCGCGAGCTTGGAACTCCTTCTCGAACAGGATCTTGCCCGAGTCACTGAACAGGTAGACGGTCCAGGTCGTTGTCATCGTGTCACTTCCATCGGATTCCGTTTACCTGCACCGATTCCAGAGCTACGTGCGCCCCCAGCGTGTCTGGCGGGTCGTTGCCCACCGTCGCGTCGCGGGTCAGGGCAAAAGCAACGGAGTCGCCAGGCACCAGGCTGGAAACGTCCACCGTGTACGTGAATGTCTGCGGCACGTTGATGGTCCCCGCAGTTTGGACGAGCGCCGTCGCCAACTCTGCCACCGTACCATCGAGAGGGTCGGTCGGTGTGAGCACGGCTCGCGTGAACACAATCTCGAAGTCGCCGCCCACCGCCAGCGGGAAGATGTCGAAATTGAACGTCAGCGGGAACGACGTGTCTGTGCCCTCCAGGATAGTGACCTTGCCACCCGCCCCGTCGACAGCACTGTTCTGAAGCTGGTTCTTCTTCGCCTTGAGCGCCACGGTCAAGCTGTAATCGAGGGTCTGGTCCTTGGGTCCGAACCCGTCGACTTCCAGCATGTTCGAGAGGTTGAACGGGAAGGAGAAGTTCGGGCGGGCAGCCCCAAACCACTCAGTGGCTCCGTCAGCGTTGGCCTCGAACCTGTCCGTGTGCAGCTTCACCTGTTCAAAAATCGGAGCCGTGGTGATAGCCGACACGACCCGCAACCGCGCCCAATACTTCGTCGTGCCGTTGAGAGCCTTGGTGGTCCACCCGGTCATGTCCCCGAAACGGACCTGCTCACTCGTGCCGCCAGCCCGCTCCAACATGCTGTCTGCGTACTGCCCGTAGGGGGCGTTGGAGTCCGCCGCCATGTGGTCAACCTGCGTCCAGGCGCCCGTCCAGTATTCGAGAATGACACTGCCAATGCCCAGAGCCAAAGCCGTCGTGATGTCGGTCGTCTTGATGCCTGGGAATGGCAGGTCGCCGCCGAAGTAGAAGCAGTTGCCGCCGGTCAGACCTGCGAATGCCGCGAACGGGGAACCACTACCCGATGCCGCATCTGCCGTGACATCCGCCCAGACTCCGCCCTCGCCGCTGGTGTTCGTGAACACGCTCATCCCGATGACGTGGCTGTCGCCGCCGCCGAACACCGACTCACGAGGGGCGAACGGTGAGCCAACGTGCAGTTCGCCCCAGATGTTCAACCCCTCGTCGCCCGTGCTGGCGTCGAGGAACACGATGACGTTGTTGCCCTGCGAGAGATACGCCGAGGGTGCGTCGACCAGGCTGCCGGTGCCGACCCCATTGAGGATTTGCAGGCTCCCTGTCGTGACGGCGGGGTCTACGAGCAGCGGAACGGAGGCGAGCGACGTATTGAACCCGTCGATGCCGATGATGGCGTTGTTCGCCGTGACGTGCAGGGCGTTGGTGGTGCTGCTGTCGAAGAAGATGGCGAAGCCTGCGAAAACCGCAGCGTCTACCGAGACGCCATCGGTCAGGGTGGCGTTGCTGGGGGCACTCAGGCGGTTCACCGCCATCGTCCCACCCTCGGCCAACACACCGTCCGTCAGGGTACCACCGCCAATTCGCGTGTCCCAGGCGTCCAACTTGCCCGTGCAGGCGGCCGTCGTGTGCAACAGGGCGGCACACGCCCCCGAGCGATACTTCAGGCGGGAGACGATGCAGTTGCCCTGGCCGCTGTTCTGGACGCCGATGCCGAGAGCACCCGCACCGATCATCTCGATGTTGTCGAGGAACGTGACACCGGGAGCGCCCAAGGCGTGGGAGATGGCGGGCAGGGCGTCGGTCGGGAGCGTGACCTTGACTTGCTCCAGCCGGGAGAGGTTCGACATCGCGATGCGGGTGCCCGTAGCGGCTGCACCCGTGATGTGGCTCTGCCCGTCCCCGAGGCTGCCCCGCACGGTCACGTTGAGCGGGATGGTGAAGCTCTCGGCGAACGTGCCTTGCCCCAACATCACGAC
>Ga0209042_1001167_pt1 | contig 21328 bp, 27 predicted proteins | sample SaaInlV_200m_DNA_6_FD_184649 | JGI IMG/M metagenome (GOLD analysis project Ga0209042, IMG submission 184649) | Marine microbial communities from expanding oxygen minimum zones in the Saanich Inlet - SI037_S2LV_200m_DNA (SPAdes) (version 2) | ecosystem: Environmental > Aquatic > Marine >...
ATCGTCCGGAGTACTCACGCCCTGGTCGGTGACATCGATGCTGCGGTCGACCGTCTGATCCGCCGGCGTCTCGGTACCGGGGTCCTCGAGGACGACGTCGCGCTGCAACTGCTGATCGTCCGGAGTACTCACGCCCTGGTCGGTGACATCGATGCCGCGGTCGACCGTCTGATCTGCCGGCTCCGCAACTCCCGGATCCGTGACCACGATCTCACGGGTGACTCGCTCGCGGGTCTCGATTGTCCGCTCTTCGTCCGCGAGAGCCTGGGGCTGGACACCGGTCACCACCTGGTGGGTCGTGATCGTTCGTTCCTCGTCCGGCTTGGCCTCGGGCTGTTCACCCTCGACGAGCTGACGCGTGGTGATCGTGCGTTCCGCATCGGGGAGCGCATCGGGCTGTTCGCCTTCAGTCGCCTGGGAGGTCGTGATCTTCCGCTCTTCGTCCGGCTTGGCTTCGGGTTGCTCGCCCTCAGCCTCCTGGGTGGTCGTGATCGTGCGATCGGCGCCCGGTTCCGGATCCGCCTGCTGGCCCTCGGTCACCTGGGAGGTCGTGAGTTCCCGCTCTTCATCCGGCTTCACTTCGGGCTGTTCGCCCTCGGTGATCACGGAGGTCCCGATCGTCCGCTCTTCGTCCGGCTTGGCTTCGGGTTGCTCGCCCTCGACCGTCTGCTTGGTCCGGATCTCGACGTCGCCCAGGGCCTCGGCTACCAGGTCGCTCTCGGTCGACCGCTCGGCCTTCGCCTCGTCCGTGCCCTCGGTGATCTTCCGTCCGTGCCCCAGAATGCTCCGGAGCTGCTCGTCGGTCAGCCCGCCGATGTCGCGTCCGCCCAGGTCCCCGGAGGATTCCCGGAGTTCGGCCTGCAGATCGTTCAGCGCTTTGGTGAGCTCCTGCTCAGAGCCGATCTGGGTAGCGGTCAGGGCTGCCAGTTGGGCTTGGACGGTCGCCAGGCGTTGCCGACTGGCCTCGGCGAAGTCGCGCTTCTCCTGGGCTCCAGCCCGAGCGGCCGCGGCCTCTTTCCGCTGGTCATCGATCTCGATCAGCTCACGGGTCTCGGTCCGGATCCGGCCGCCTTCGGCCAGGCGCTGCCGACCGCGCTCGATTCGGCGGTGCAGCCTTTCCTCGAGCTTGGCCCGGTCCTTGGCCTCCTTATCCTGGCGTTTGCGCTCATCCTTCGGGAGCAGATGGCGTTCCCAGGCCTCTTTGGCATTCCGCTCGAGCTGGCGGGCTCTGCGCTCTTCCTCACGGGCTCCCTTCTCGGCGGCCTGGATGGCATCGCGGACAAGCTTCTCCTGGCCTTGGAGCTCCTTGCGCTGCCGATCTTCGGCGGCCTTCTCCTTCGCGTCCTCGATGTCGTCCTTGGCCTTCTCGATCCGCTTCGCGATCTCCTGACGCCGCTTGATCTCCCGCTCAGCGCCCTGCTGCAGGGCCTTTGCAGCCTGTTCGCGCCCCTTCTGCTCAGTCTCTGCATCTTCCGCTTGGGGAGGGTCGACCGTATCCTCCGGCTTGTCGGCCTCCGCCGTCTCGGCTGCCACGCGCATTTTCCGGCCACGCCGCTGCAGATCCCTCCAGGCCTCGGACTTCGTGCGCCCCTCATCATCACGGCCGTCTTTCCACCCGCGTCGCTTGGCCCGGGCTTCCCATTGTTCGTCGAACAGCTCGGCTTCCGTCTTCGGGGCTTCGGCCGGCTTCTCCCAGAACTTCCAGTCCGTGCGCTTGCCCTGCCGAGCTCGGTTCTCGGCGATGTCGCCAAGGCTGTCCTTCAGACCGATCAGATCCCCAATCGCGTTCCCGATCTTCCATCCCGCGAACGCCGCGGCCCCGGCGGCCGCCACCGTGCCAAGGGCTCCCTTTACACTGCCCAAAGCGACCTTCAGATCCATGGCGGCCGCCGCCTGCGCCTTGGTCGCGAGCGTGTTTGCCCCTTTGGCCCCGGTATTCGCAACGGTGGCCGTCGTGTTCTCCGCCTCCGCAATTGTCTCCGTCTTCTTCGCGGCCGCCATCAAGGTCACGGCCAGCTGCACACCTCGGGCCGCCTTCGTGATCGAGCGCAGCACGGACACAGTCGCCAGAGTGAATCCCAGCGTCTTGAGCATACGCTTGTTCTCAGCCACGAACTCCGCCAGCCCGGCCACCCGGTCATGCACATACGTGATGGCTTCGCCCAGGTTCTTTCCCCAATCCCTCAGCTCTCCGGACTCGCGCAATTCCGTGATCGTACTGATCAGATCATCAATCGCCTCACCGGCTTCGTCCAAGGCCTCCGTCCCGATATCGACCAGGGCGAGCTTGCCTACGTCCTTCAATGTGGAGAGCTTGCCGGCGACCGTTTCGCTGACTTTCTCCATCATGTTGTGGAACATGCCCCCCTCGACCGTCAGCTGCTGCAACGCCGCCCGCACATCCCCGAACCCGACCTTCCCGCTCTGGATTAGCTTGGCCATTGCCGGGCCGCTGATATCGCCAAATCGCTTCCGCAGCTCGTCAAGAATCGGGACCCCCGCTTCAAGGAGGGGGTTGAGTTCCTCCATCGTCGCTCGGCCCTTGTTCTTGATATTCGCATAGGCGTGGGCCAGGCGCCCGAACTTCTGCGCGTCGCCCATGGCCACATCGCCGAGCATTCGCATGGACGGAATCAGTTCTTCGTTCGCCAGCTGGGCGCCTTTGAGCTCACCCAAGGCGTCCTTCAGAGTCCCGAACTGCAGAGGCGTTTTGGCCGCAAAGTCGATCAGCTCGCCGATCTTCCGTTTGCCCTCGTCAGTAGACCGGAACAGCACACCGAGCTGCGTCTCGACTTTGTCCATGTCGATCGCAGGTTCCATGATCGTCTTGACGGCCATGGTCACCGCCGCCCCGGCGATCATGTTCTGCAGATTCAGCACGGAACGCGAGACCCGACTCACCTGCCCGATCGTCTGATCGGCAAAGCTCCGGGCCCCGGCGGTTGCGGAGCGATACGCACTCCGCGTGTCATCGCGGCCGCGGAGCAGAATCTCAAGTGTTTTCCGTGCGTCAGCCACTCATCATCTCCCGGTGGCGTTCATTGTATCGGGCCACGGCCCGGAGCTTGGGATCCGAGTCGGGTGGGGGTTGTTTGCCATTGGCTCGTGCCGTGGCATTGGCTTCGCGATGGGCGGCCGTGTTGATCGCATCCATCACATGGGCCGCCTGGCTCTCCGGGACATCGAACAGCCAATGGTCCGGCGTGCCGCCTGCGAGCTTCGCAAGGGCCCGGACCGTATCGGCCTCATCCGGCTCGCCGCCGCTGCCTGCCACATCCGGGGCGGCCCCGGTGGTCAGGATCTCGATGGCGGCCGAGATCTCCTCGGGGTCACAGGTCAGCCCGGGGGCCCATGCCAGCGCCGCCTCTGAGACTGCATCGGCCGTACAGAGCGCCATGGCATCGCGATCGCGGCAGTGGGCGAACACCCAAGCCTGGAGCACATCCCAGGTCTCCTGGTCGAACAGGCTGCCATCCTCGCCGTTCCAAACGATCAGCAGGCGCAGCATCAGCCGGCCGGCGATCGTCAAGGAGTGGAGTTCAACATCGCCGACCCGCACCGTGCGCGGCAGCAAGCCATTCCGATCGCGTTGATCGAGGGCCTTGCCGTGGTAGGCGCGCCCGACCCCTTGAGCAAGCCGCATCAGTTCCTGCGCCTCCTCGAAGGTCGGGGCCGTCCCACGCTTCTCCCGGACTTCGTCCAGGTCTGCCTTCACGCCTGGTGTCAGGCCGGCGATGTCAATCAACAGCTCCACGGATCAGGTTCCTCAGCTGACCGCTTGGTCGACCTTGTCCACGTTCACGTGCTTGCGACAAGTGACATCGAGCGTCTTGTGATTCTCGTTGTCGCTGCCATGCTTCACGGAGAGGATGAAGTAGCCCTGCTTGGTCTCCCCAACGGCGACCACCGCGGCGCTCTCGATGGTGGCGGTGCCGCCGCTCACGGTCATGTCTCCATTGGGGTTGTACCGCACGGTGCCCTCGTCCTTCATCGCTCGGGCATTGCCCTGCTTGAAGCCGCCCGTGCTGTTCTTCAGGTCGCTCATATCGAGCTCACCGCCGCCCAGGCCGCCTTCATCGATGCACTGCACCTCGGTCCCGAGGTCCAACGGATCATCCACATTCGCAAACTCAGCAATTCCTTGGGTCATTAGCTCAACTCCTTTTGCACTGCTTCCACGATTCTCTCAGGGGCGATCCGGGCCAAGCCGTCGCAATAGCGACTCGGAAGCTCTCCCGCGATCGTCCTCGGACAGCCCTGTGCTTTGTTGCCTTTCTCATGATGGCGGCACGGGCTGCACTCAATCTCACCGACGACCGGTCGGTGACTCCTATACGATCCGACCCGGTCGGTCGGCAGAAACGAACTCCACAGCGACACACATGGCGTCCGGAACGCGGCCGCAACATGGCCCAGACAGCTGTCCGGACACGCGATGCAGGAGGCCATCGCCCCGAGCGCCATCACCGCCCGCAGCGGCATCCCATCGGTGCTGACCACATTGGGCAGCACCGGAATGGTGTACTCGCTGAAATGCGACGGATGCCCTGTCACTGCGATCTTCACCTCCGGCAACCGTTCAGAGAGGAGGCGCAGCGCCTTCTCCGTCAGATCCGGCCGGTAGCTCCGGATCGGGGTCGACGAGCCCAGCTGCCACAGCACGAACGGCTCGTAGATCGTCCCCACGTGTCGCTTGCGCCACTGCAGGGCAGCGCTGTGGTCTTCCTGGCGCAGAGGCACCACCGGGATCCGTTCACCCACACTCACCGTCTCAGGATCGAGTCCCACGGACTGAATGTGTCCCGTCCAGATGTCCGGCTGATCCGGCTCCCGGTCTGCCTCGCAGAGCCCTTCGCCGTGCAGGTGGTAGTCGTAAGACCGCCACTGCTCGAAGCTCAACGGCTCCTGGACCACATTGAACGGCAACGGCACCGCCATCTCTCCGGACCACAACGCCTTGAACAGTGGAGGCCAGACACAGAAATCGATTTCTGTGTCCGGGTAGCGATCCTTGAGGATCCGGAGCAGGCCCCCGTATACCAACTGGTCGCCGATCCCGAATCCGCGCCACGCGAACAGCCGCTTGCCGTTCAGGTCCTGCCCGTGGTACTGCTTCAGGTAATGGCCCAGCGCCGAGACGCGCGGCTCGTGTCCATGGAGAGCGAGGGCGCGCCGCAACTCAGGCACGGCCCCCTCGGGCAACACGACTCGCGTATTCGCCGGGATCTCATGGCCCCCGGCGTACTTGATCGTCATCGGCGCTGTGACCAGTTTCATCCCTACTTTCCCTTCTTCGCTTTTCCCCTGGGTGCCGGCAGCCAGATACACAGGTCGTGGTCATGCGCGATCGCGAACCGCGCCTCGCGCCCTGTCTGCTTCTGTGCCCACTCGGTGGTCCACTCCAGCCCGCCCATCCACAGGTGCTCGTGCACCGGCATCGCGTGCAGCCACCCGTCGGACTGCATGCAGTCTGCATTCGGGCCGTAGATCACGATGTCCGCACGGCTTTTGCCCAGGTACGCCAGTTGCTCTTCGGCCTTCTCCATGGGCATGTGTTCGAGCATGTGGCACATCGTCACACAGGTCGCCTTGCCAATCGTCTTCGGGCCCTCGAATACCCCGGCTTCGAATACCACCTTCGGGGCTCCCGGGTTGTGGGCCAGGAAGACATCCACGCAGCTCTCGTACATCTCCGCCATCGGATCCAGGACACGAATCCTGGACGTGTTCATGCGGCTCTCCAGCCCGGGATGTCCGCCGCCGATCGCCAGCACTTCGGCGAACTTCTTGCTCCGCAGGGCTGCCAGCTCAGGCCGGCCCCAGACGCGGTTGTAGTGGCCGACCATCTCGCCGGCCATGGTGCGCATTTCGCGCTCGTAGTAGGCCTTGGTCTCCCGGCGAATGATCAGGCCAGGTTCGGTCTCGACGTAATAGCGGAACTCTCTCAGTTTCACCGTCAACTCCTTTCCCTGACGTCATCGACTGCCAGGAGGTTATACACACCCGCGCTGCGGCCATCGCCCACGTTCAACGGCACCCAGCCGGCCGGGATCAACATCACGCCTCGGTCGGCGCCGTTCTGATCACCCAGCACGGCCACCGGCAGCCGGTCATCATCGCCCCGATCGGCGGACGGCATGAAGGCCGCGTCCACCTCATCGATCAGCGCGAAGAGCTCCACGGCGCCGCCATCGAAATCCGCGTCATACTCACTGATCAGCAAGACTCCCAGGTTAGGATTCCGCACCCGTTGGCCCGGGGCTCCGATCCGGTCATCTGTCGCGATCGGCCCCAGCAACACGATCCCAGCCGGCAGCAGTGTCTGATTCACCGCCCGTTCCACGATCGCCTTGTGGCTGGTTGCCTGGCAGACTGCGGTCTCCGCAATTGTTGGGCAGAGCGTTTCCACTCGGGCCCGGATCGCTTCGGTCAGGTCGGTCAGGTTGATGTGTCGCTTTGCCACGTGGTCTCTCCGTCAGATCGTGTCCAGGGCCCGTTGCACGAACGTCGCCGCTTCCTGCAGGCCGAACAGCCCCACCTGGGCCGTCTCCGGCCACCACGGGTCTGGATCCTGCCGTCGCGTCCGCTTCCGGAGCACGAACAGCGCGTGGAACTCATCGTCTTCGCTATAGCCGAGCAGCCCGATCAGATCCGGGTCGCTCCCGTCTGTCTCCAGGACGAACAGATCTCGGCCGCCGGACTCGAACTCACTCGCCCGTTTGCCCTTCGCCTCGTCGCTGATCGGGATGGTCAACGCCTTTGCCTTCTTGGCCTCGATCACCCCGCCGAACTGCTTCTGAGCCGCGGCCACGTGTTTGGTGTGCACGCTCATCGTGTCTGCGGAGACCGCACCCACCTGGACACTCCGGGCCATATCGCCCCAGAAATGCCGACCGCCCTTGCCCCGGGCCGTTGTCCTCGCCTGCTTCGCCGTGCGCTGCCCCCAGACCGTCAGAAACGGTCGAGGATCCTCGAGGCGGTCGACAAACCGCCCCAAGGCCGCATCCAGGTCACGAAGGCTGATATCGGCCTTAAACACGTCTTAGAAGCCCTTCATCGTCTCGCGGGTGAATCGTGGCTCGGGCCCGTCGGTATCGAGGTATCCGGTCATGTCCGCGTTCTCCGTCGGCGCCGGCGTTGCCCCGAGGCTCAGCTCTCCATCGCCGATCTTGTCCAGGAGCTTGTTCGCCCTGTCGATTCGGCGTTGGGCGGCCTCGGGGACCTTCGATGCCGGATAGGCCAGTTCCTCGAGTACGGCCAGAGCCAGAGGCTTCAGCACCTTCAGAGCGGTCGCATCGGTCACCGGCACCTGGTAGCGCTTGGCCACCCGTGCCCAGACCAAGCCTTCCGCGGAGTCGATATCGGCGTCCACGATGTCCGTGTCCACTTCCGTCTCGCCGCGGGGGGTGTAGAGCGTGGCATAGTTCTTCTTGAGCCGCGCCTGCACGTCTGCTCTGCTGATGATGTCGCCCATGGTTCTGGCCTTTCAGGCTACCCCCGGGGGTAGCAGTCGTTAGAGAACCCCGCCGATCGCCAGGTGGGGGAAAGAAGCGCCGGCAGCCGCCCGGCCGCTTGCGCCCATCCGGATCTCACCGGTGAACTCGATCTGCCGGGGGTCGGTGTCCATCACGAACTTCGGCACTTCGCGCGTCTGCAGGATCAACGGCTTGATCGGCTTGCTGCAGTCGAGAAGGGCCCAGTAGTCGTCATAGTCGCCGACGAAGTCCGGGATCTCCATGGGGACAAACGCACGGTGGTACTTGTTGCCCTTGCGGCCGGCCACATAAGTCGTCGTTGCATCGTCGGTTGCGGTGGCCGTAGACACCCACTCGTCGACCACCAGCTGATTGACCGTGTCGCGCAGCTTTGGGCCGTGGAGAAGGTGCGTCCACCGCGGGCGAACGAGCTTGCCGTTGCTGAACTTCCAGGCAGACGCCGCCAGAATGACCACATCCAGCTCGGTGGCGCTCAGCGCGGTCGTGCTCTTGTTCGAGAGCGTGCCTTCGTAGCCCTTGCTGTGATTGGTCGCGAACAGCTTCTTGCCGGTGTAGACATTGTGCTGGTTCTGCAGGACCTCGATCATCATCTCGTACTTCTGCATCGGCCATTCCCAGCCCTTCGCCTTCAGGAAGGTAGCGAACACGCCGTGCTGATCGTCGGCAAGCGTCTTGCGCTTCATCTTCCGCGAGAGCTCAAAGTCCCGGTTCTTGATCTCGTACAGGAAGGCCATGATGTCCTTCCACTCGCGGTCGCCAAACCACTCACGGAAGCCCTCCGGCGCTTCCTCGATCGGGAACTGCTGCGAGGCAGTCGTGCTGGTCACTTCGGTCACGAGCCCGGCTTCCACCAGGTCAACAGGGGGCGGGGTGTTGAGTCCCTCGCCGAACGCAGCGCTGAGTGCGACAAACAGCGCGGCCATGGTTTTCTCGGTAATGCCCATCTTGGCATGTCTCCTTCTTGGGGTCTTCGCTTAGGTCAGGGTGTCATCGATCGCCCGGGGTGGCTGTGGGGCCTTGGCCGGGGAGCCCGAGCGGTACTCCCCGGCCGGCCCGTTGCTTACGTGTTGTCGATTACCCAGCTCGCCAGATCACCTGGCGTGGGCGAGTCCGCGACCCAGGCGGTGGCGCTCACGGCCGCCAGCCAGAGCACCTGGCTCACAGCGTCCACCGCGTTCGTCACCTTCTTGGCCGCTTCGCTGCCCAGGACCGTGTCCCCGGTACCGGCCTGGATGTCCACATCGTACGCCGCCGTCGCGTTGGGGCGGACAATCCCCACCCGCATCCCAGGGACGGCACTCGGGAGCGTGAAAGCCATCCCGCCGTCCTTGGCGCCGGTAAAGATCTGGTTGCCCTGGAAAGCCAGGGCCCCGGTGATCGTGTAGTCGTCCGTCTTGGCCGTCACCACATTGGCCGCCAGGCGGCGAGCGATGGCCAGCGACTCCGGCCGACAATCCACGAACACCCCATCGGATGTCACATCGTAGATCAGGCCGGCCGCGATCAGATTGGTGGAGTAGCCCCCCACCACGTTGTCGTCTTCCACGTAAGCCACTCCGCCGATCTGGGTCCGCGCGATCGGGTAGGTCGCGCTGTTGTTCAGCAGGCGGATTGTCAGCTGGGGATTGGTTGTCTCCCCGTCGTTCTCATTGTCGATGTACTCCTGGGTCATACCATCGACAACAAGGCCCGCGGTATCGGATGCCATCTGGACTTCGCCGTTGACATCTCGGGCCAGCAGACCGATGAAGAAGATCTCTTCCTCATCGAGGATCGCGAAAGGATCCACCCGGTACTTGCCCGGGTCGATCTGTCTCGCTTTGCGGTTCTCAGTCAGTGCCGTCATAGTTTCTCTTGGCCTCTCTTTGGTTGGTGCTCGTCAGGTCCGGAAGGGGGCTTGGAACGCCCGCCTACTTTTTGCCGAACATCTCCTTCTTCTGGGCCAGCATCTGCTCCTCGGTATACCCGAGTTCGGCACCGACCTGCTTATCCTCCGCGGTCAGCGCGATCGCGTCCGGTCCCGGCAGCTTCGAGCGGTCGACCACCGTCCCCGGGGCCACGATCACCGGCGCGTGTTCCAGGAAGGCCGACAGCGCCGCCGCATCCTGATCCTTGCACCAGTTCTCGACCATCACGGGGGTCAGTTTGCCCTCGGCAACGCCCCGGTCGATCACTTCCTGCCGCTTACGCGTCTCGCCTTCGAGCACCAATGCGTCCACTTGCGTCTTCAGCGTGTCCGCCTGGGCGCCCTTCGCCTTCAAGCCGAGGATTGCGCCCTCTACGGCTCCGAGGTCGGCTTCCGCCCCCAGGGCCAGGGCATCCCGAGCTTTGCCCAGGAACGCCTCCTGTGTGCCCTTGAGGGCCCGCAGGTCAGTGATCTCTCCGGAGAGCGTCACCAGTTGATCCACGATGCTGTCCGGAGCATCTCCATCGTCGCTCAGGGCGATGGCATCGGTCATCCCCAGAAGCGTCCCGATTGCAGTCAGCAGTTTCTTCACGTTCTTGTCTCCTTGGTTTGGTGCTGTGCTGCTGTGTACGGCCGCGGACCCCGCAACGGTGTCCAAACTGGCGGCCAGAGAATCCATATCCGTGATCGCCGGCTCTTCCGCGCTTGCTGCCAGTGCATCCAGATCGTCGATCGCCGGTATGTTGGTGAACGCGACACTGGTGATCCGCAGCTTCCCGTCGGAGAGCCCACGTACTACAGGGGAGAAGTATCTGAAAATGCCCTCAGCCATCAGCTGATAGGCAAGAGGCACGTATTCCACATCCACCACCCAGAGCCCGTCCCCCCGCTTCTCGAGGTTCGCGAAGCCGAACGTCCCCCGACCGTCCGGGATCAGGTTCAGCACCTCGGCTTCGGAGACGCCATGCTTCTGAGCCAGACGGAAGAGGAAATGCTTGCTGTCCAGGGGAACCCGTTCCCCCTTCTGCCGGAAGTGTGCGATGATCGCATCCGCGGCCGCCTCAGTGAACTCCCCCTTCATCGTCTCCCCGCTGCGCGTGATCGTGAACGGTCTGAAGGCGAACAGGCGCCAGGCGATCGGCACGCCCTGGGCGTCCTGGACAACCGTTTCCGCCGCATCCTGTGCGATCTCCGCAAGGTCATGCAGCCCCAGTGCAATCGTGTTACCGAAGCCCTGCAGCCACTCTGCAGCCAGACGGAAAGGGGTTGTGCGTTGGGCTTGTTCTGGCATATTCTCACTGGCTCCTGAACTGAAAAAGGCGGTCTTCTGTCTTTGAAAGCGGTAAAGGGGCTGCCGTCCTGGGCTAGGGACGCCAATCACTGCGCCCAGGACGGCTTTCTCACAGATCGTTACTCGTCGACATCATCCTCGCTTTGATCCGCATCCCGTGCCTCAAACTGGATCCCATTGTCGCCTTCGAACGGTGCTTGGTGGTTATTGTCGCCGCGCCAAATCTCGTCAGGAATCCCCTCAGGGAACGCCGGACATGTGCGTCTGTCGTCGTCTGTCCATGCCTCCCGGTTGAAGTGTCGGCACTTCAGGCACACCTCGCTGTAAACCGGCTGCTCGAATTCCTTGTCCAGTTCGTCCGTCATGTCCGTTCCCTTCGTTGGTAGTCCAACCCCAGCCTGTCGGCAACCCGCGTCCACACCCTGTGCTGGTGCTCCGCTTCGGCTTCCGGAATGGTCATCTCGCCCTTGTCGACAGCGTTCCAGAAGGCCTTCTTGGTAGCCTTGTTGGCTTTCCTGTACTCGGACTCAAGGGCGCCCAGATTCGGCCATCCGTCCTCAGGGCGCTGCATGGTGTGCAGCCACTTCGGCGATACGGCTCGCATCTCGGCGGCGTTGTGGCCGGCCGCCACGCCAATGTCTCCCCTGCTGAATGAATTCCCAGCTCTTCGCGGGTCATCGGCCGGATGGTCCCAGCCGCGTGGATGGTTGTGCGTTACGCGGCAGTCGGCCAGCTGATCGTTCTCTTCGTCAGTCATTGGCACCGAGTACTTCTTCCCGACCTTACGCAAAGCCACAGAGCCGTCTCTCCGCACGGCCACGAGTGTCCCAAACCTGTTCGTGACCAGTTCGGCCTCTGCCGCGGCGAGGCGGACGTCTGCCGTCATCTCAATGTCATCTGCGGCGCCTCCCCCCATGGTTGTCTGGACCTTCTCTGTCACCTGCTTCCTCACCTTCTCACGCAGCACTGCATTCTTGATCTGCCCCCAGTCAAAGTTCTCAGGATCCCCAGCCAGCGCCTCCTCGATATCAAACTCAAAGCCGCTCTCATTCGGCAGATCCTCGAACGTCTGCCCCGTTGCCGGGTTGAACACCTTTGTGCCTGCTACCTGGCCTTTGCCGTACTCCTTGGCCTCGGCTTCGTCCGCGTCCTCGACATCGCAGCGGCACTCGAAGTCCCACGGGCCCGTGTGCGTGTGCCAGAACGGATGCTGCTTTGGCAGCACCAGGTTGTTGTAGCGGCCGTGCGTCGCGCGTTGCCGCCCATCCATGCGGGCCAAATAGCGGAAGTACGGCCACCGCTGTCGCACAGCCGGCTGCATCGAGACCTCTCGGCGGCCCACTGCATGGGCCATGGCGGAATTCTGCCTGAGAATGAGGTCCAGCCTCCGAGTGCTCGCCAGATTGGTGACCGACTTCCGAGCTTTCCACGTCTTTTCATCCACTCCGGCCGGCGGCTTCCCGGTCATGCCCACATCGTCCGCGGGGATCCCCTGGCCGGCCAGGAACGTCTTCAGCCTCATCCGGGCCGTCGCGATATTGATCTCGCCTGCAGCCAGCTGATTCACCTGTTCGCGGAGCTGTTCCAGGATGTTCGCCTCTGTCACCCGGGCGCTGAAGAACGCGTGGGCCTTGACCCGAGCCGGGAAATCAGGCGCGAACGCAAGCTGGGCCGAGGTCATGTCCGTGGGGACACTCACCCGGCTCTTCAGCCAGTTCTGGGCCGCCTTGAATTCCATCAGCTCAGCCACGCTACACAATCCCCCAGCTCGGATCCGTCTCCGGGATCTCGGGGTTGTCCGGAGCTCCGGCCGCGGCGAGGATCCGACCGATCACGTTGGTGGTCGACCAATCCCCACGGCGTTGCAGCCACACGGTCGTGGCCCCAACCAGCTCCAGGGCCGCCGCCTCGGCTGCATGTTGGCAGTCCCGGTACTCCGCGGACTTCGCATACACATCCGGATGCAGCGCGGCCAGCTCCTCGCCGCAGTGCTCACCCTCGAACAGCACAACGCCATCCACACAGCGCAACGCCGCCACCATCGCCGCCCGGTCAGACTCGGGCACGATCGGCCGCGTCTCGCCTTTCAGGGCCCGCACGGAGGCATCCGAGTTAATCAACACGAACAGCGCCACGCCCAGCTCTCGGGCCCGTTCCAGCCCGGCAATGTGGCCCCGGTGCAGTAGATCGAAGCACCCGTTCGTCACCACGATCGGCTTCCGCCAGCGGTTGCCCAAACGCTCGCGGTACTGGACGGCCTTTTCCAGGCTCATCAGATTGGCGAACTTGCTCGGCCTCATAGCCCCACCCCCAGCAGCAGATCCATCGCTGCGTATGCGAACCCCGCACAGCCCAGTGCGAACCCCGCAACCAGGGCCACCTTGGCAGTCTTCCGGTTCTTCGTCGCCAGGTTGAAGGCAAACGTCATGCGCGATCGGAAGGGCGCATGCATCAGCGCGGCTACGCCCCGCGCGATGGCCACCCTTGCCTGCTGACCCCGTGCATGCTCCAGTTTCCTCAGGTGTGATCTCTTTCCGCCGCTCATCTCGCTTTCCCTTCTTCCTTGCCCGCCAGCTCCGCGGCTCGATCCGCTTTGCCCTGGGCCATGCTCGTATAGATCACCTTCTCGAGCAGCTCCTCGAACCCACTCGAGTCCAAACCATCCATCAGCCCGGGCAGGTCCGCGGTCAGCGCCAGCACCTTCTCCCGGAATTGTTCACCGTCCGGCTCATCCACCGCCACCTCGATCGCGGCCTGCAATGGCCCAAACCACTCCCGGATCCCGTGGCTGCGCAGGTACTGAGAGAGAGCCAACGCCGCGATGTCGTCTCCTGCATCCATCGGGGATTCCGCGGAGAGCGCAGCTGCATCCGGCTTGGCCGGCTGAGGAGACGGCGCCGCCTTCGGCCGCACCGTGTAACCCGTCTTTGCTTTCACCTCGTCCGGATCCAGGTCCCAGCTCTGTGAGAGCGTGGAGACGATCTCCGCCTCCTCTTTCCGGTTCTCCGGCGGCTCGCAGCGCAACCGCAGCTGCGGGATTGGAGCCTTGTCGCCATGGTTCAGTACCACCCAGGGCCGGATCACCTGAGCCCGGGCCGTGCCTTCGATCGGCCGGCAATCGCTCTCCAGGATGTCCTGGCGCACGCGGTCCTGGGCGTTGTCGCCCGAGAGTCCACCGCCGTCGCCACTGCTCGCCGTCTGGCCCAGGATCAGCTTCGTGATTGCATCGCCCGTGTACTCGAGGAGCTTGAAATACACATCCCCGGTCGAGTTCGACGCCTGCAGGAACTCCGCCTCCACGGCCTTGCTGAACACCCCGCCACCCGAAGGCCCGAAGTTCTTCACCAGGTTCATCAGCGTGTAGCGCTCGCTCTTCCAGGAATCCTCATCCACCTTGGCCAGCAGGAACGGCATCCCGTAGCGCTCGATAAACGTCAGTAGATCCTTCACCCCGGCCATCCGCTGGAACACATCCAGCCAGCACAGCGGCCGGATCAGCCCGCCGCGGCACATTGCCCCCGCCCGACTCCGGTGCCGATGCACCGCAAACTTGAACGGCGCCAGGTCGATCCCGTTCGGCTCGTCTTCGGTCACCAACCGCGGCCGTCGGCTCTCGCGGAACGTGAAATGCCGCTGCTCGATCTCATTGAACCCCAGGATCCGCTTGCCGCCATCGGCCCAGATCAGCTCTGTCACCGCGAATCCCGGCAGCAATGCGCCCATCCAGGAGAACACGATCGCCTCGTGGAAGGTATCGAACTCGTCCGTGTCATACTGCGGGGTCCGCAAGACATCCTCTACATCCGCCGCGATCCGCTTCGCCAGGCTGCTCTCGTCATCTTCCGGGGGCAGGATCTCCCACTCCAGACCGGCCACGGCCGCGCGCCGAGTACTCAGCGCCTGCATGATATCCCAGTTCTTCTCTTCCAGCTCCGCGGCCAGGCGGCACTGCTCGGCCGTCTCGCCCTGGTTCGCACTCGTCAGGATCCGATCCACATCCGCCGGATCCAGATCTCGCGAGACATCCGTCAGCGGACGATCGTTCATCTGCCAGAGCACGGACTTCCCGTCCGTCGGCCGTTCCGTCGTCAACGCCTCAATCGGTTGTCCGCGATGATCGTAAAGCATCACTCACTCCTACCAGCCCGCAGCGCGGCCGCTTTTCATCTCGTGTCGGTAATCGCTGCCATGGTCCGGACGGGCCCCGAACTGCTTCTCGTAGCGCTGATACCGTGTGGCGCCCATCTCTCCCGGAAGACCCCCGAACACCTTCCCCTCGCCCTTCAATCTCTCGATCGCCAGCTTGGCCAGAGCGCAACTCCAGGCGATGTCAGCATGGCTTTCAGGCAGCAAGCGGTTCTGCTTCTCGGTGTAGGTCAGGCGCTTCCCGATCGTCAGGGCCTTCTCGATGCAGAGGATGTCCGCCGGAATCTCCCTGTACTGGCTTGGGATGATCTGTCGCCCCTTCTCAAACGTCTCGGTCAGCAGGCTCCCAAGAACCCCTTTGTCGGCGGAGAAGTTGACGCCCAGGAATCGAGCCAGTTCGGGGTTGCTCGGATCGTTCCACTCATCGGCCAAACGTTCGCAGATCTGCATCCCCATCCCCGTCGCATCGCCCGCGCCCAGGAGCGCCACGGTGCGATAGCCCTGGTGCAGGAACTCCTCTTGACTCGCGAACTTGCACCCGCGCATGGTGATCGAGGCAACGAGCCGGGCCGTCGCTTCCCGCCCTTCCAGATGGTCAATCCAGAACGACGATAGGTCGCTCACGCGTGCCACGTCATACCCAACCCGGAAGCCGGAAGTGGACCCGATGTACTCAGCCAATTCACGCCAGATGTTCCGGTCAAGAAGCTCCGTCACGGCTGGGTCAATCTTGTCGCCTGGGCCGGCATCGCCGTCGATGTGGATCCGGATGATCCCATAGTCTTCCTTGGCATCGTTCAGATCAGTCAGCGAGACGGCCTTCTGCCCAGCTGCATTGCAGGGGAGGCACATGTACTGGCTCAGCCAGGCCGCTTCCGTCCGGCACTTCGCCCGTTGCTCTACCAGGAACTGCTCACGGGAGACCGACGGGAGCGGCTTCGGCTTGCGCTTCGCCCGCGCCTCATTGATCTTCTCAACGATCCCGCCCTTAACCGCGTCCTCGATCGTCGTCTCGTGGAGCTTCCACCCCGCCGGGTTGCCGCCCTGCTTGATCTCATCGACCAGGATCGCGAAAGGTGTCTCGGTGGATCCGTCCGCCGCATACGCGCTGACAATCTCGATCTGCCCGCCCCAGTCGATGCACGGCAGGGCCATATCGATCAGCACGCCGCTATCGTCGTGCAGATCGGCCTCATCCAGGAGGATGTCTCCGCCCTTGCCGGCAAAGGCATTCGGGTTGCTCGAGAGGCTGATGATACGCGCGCCATTCGGGAACGTCACGACAAAGGCCCGGATGTCCTTCTCCGGGTCGATCACCATCGTGTCTTCGGCCTCGAGGCCCGTTGCGATCACGTTCGCCAGCTTGCACCAGCGGCGCACGTAGGTCGTGATGAACTCCCGGGCCAGGCCCAGGTCCCGACTGCTGACCCACTGCACGAAGTCCGTGCCCTGAGACTGCCGCAGGCACTTCGTGACGCACCGGTAACTGGTGCCGTACGTCACCCCGCAGCGCCGGCTCTTCGGGTAGATCTTCTTCTGGCTTTCGTCGCGGATCCAATCCCACTGATAGGGCAGGAAGTAATCGCGCCCCGGTAGATCAGTGAGTTGTCCACTACGTGTCGTCATCAGCCCAGAATCCTGTCCATCTCATCGGCCACCTTGGAGAGGTCCACGTCCCCGCTGCCGGTCTTCTCTTCGAGCCGCTCACGCAACTGCTCGATCTCGCTATCCTTCGCCGCGATCGTCGCGGCCAGCTCCGCGATCTCCGCAGCGTGTTCGTCCTCGATTCCCGTGATCCGGGCGTCTGTATCCTCGCCCCGGCGGGCGATCTGGGTCCGTTGCATCGTCGTGATCGCCCGGGCCACCTTCACGATGTCGCCCGACTCAAGAGCTGCTCCGGACACCGCCAGCGCGTGGAGCTGCTCCAGCACCGCCATCTCTGCCAGGTCCGCAACCGTCTGGGGGCCCGCGCCATCGTTCTGCAGCGCGGCTGCCCAGCGCTTCGGCCCCATCCGTTCGTCCCACTCCCGGCGCTTGTTGCAGTACGTCTTGTACTCCGCGCTCGTCGCGTAGGCTGTCAGTGTGCTGCCGTGGGCCTTTGTGCTGGGGATCCCCAGTTGCTTGCAGGTCTCGGCGAGGGCCCTGTTGATCTCGGCGTTCGTGGCGTTGTCGAACAGCTTCTCACAGACCACCTTCCGCGCTTCCCACGGCAACCTGGCCACATTGTTACGCTGTCTTGCCATCACTTGCCCTCGCGCTCGTTCGCGATCCGTTCGTATGCCTCACGCACCACCCGGCTGTGGCAGCTCAAGTGCACCCACCCCAATGGCGTGTGCTTGCCGAAATCCCCCAGGGGTCTCTCGCAGAGCTTGCACTTCTCGTTGGTGATCGCGTTCGTCATGGTTGAGTAACGGGCATCCCTTTGGTTTACGGCCCGGATGCCCAGCTGACCGTGGGGTGAGCGGAAAGGAAAGGCACTCACCCCGTCCCGTGTCGGGATTATCTACACCTGAAACTTGCTCGCCCACTCGCCCCACACGAACTCCTCGAGGTCGTCTTCTTTCTTGATCTGGCCACGCCCGGTGGCCGTGATCCGGCACAGTGGGTTCCGCCCTGGTCTCATATTCCGGACATAGCCGCGCTCCACCAGCCCGGTGAGCTCGCTCCTCACGGTCTCCCGCGGGGTCTCATCCATCTCGAACAGCCCATGGCTGCAGATGTCGGAAACCGTCAAGGGGGCCGGTTCGGCGTCGATCAGGGCCTTTAGGATTGCTTGTCTCGTGTGGTACTTATCCATGGTGAGCCGTCTCCTTGTGGCGTTGCAGGCTCTTGTCCAAGTTGCCGACGTACTTGTTGTTCGCTGCGATCTCCGCAGCCTGTTTCGCCGTTGTCTCGGCTATCCGGTCCATTTTCAGATCCAGCTTGGTCAGCATGCCGGTCGCGTGCTCGAGCTTCGCCAGCACCTGGCGCCCAACTGCGCACCCGTTGTCCTCGACCCGGTCCAGGCGCCCCTCGACCCGCACTATGCGCTCATCCCTGAGCTGTGTGACATCCCGATCCAGTTTGTCGATCTTCGCATCCGGACGACTGACACTGCGGCCAACGAACGCCCCGACCACTGCCGCGATCGCGGCCGATATTGCATGGCTAACCCAATCAATCACGCTGGTGCTCCGTCCAAAGAATGGGCCTCCCCCGGGGCGGGGGAAGAAGGGATGGGATCCACCCCAGGGGAGGCCGAGATTTCATATTCGCCGATCGTCCGAAACCGTGGGGACATCACCATGCGCGCAGGATACCAGGCTTCGGGCCGCTCATCCGGTGTGTTGATCGTGTCAGCAAAGCACCAGGCCTGCCGGCACCAAAACCAGTATCGGCCGCTGCACACATCCGTGGTCTTGCTCTCGAACACATCCACGAAAGACCGCCCCCGCCAGAGCTTCTGAATCTCCCAACTCCACAGGTAATACGTCAGCAGCTCACGGGTCGGGTACTTGGTCTTCAGGAGGACGTCAATCTCCGCCTTTCTGGCGATCACCCTCCCACCGTATGCCTCAATGTCCGCCGCCGGGCATGGTACCCGATGCAACGCGTTCAGAACCTGCGGTCTCCGCACCAGGATCTGCGTGCCTGCCGACAGTGCCGCACCCCATTCCCGGTACCGGGCTTCCGGGTGGTACATCTCGGCGCAGCGCGTCACGTCATAGACACACGCTGCATGAGTGTAGGCTGCAGCCCGGGCCACCACATCCTTGGCAGCATCCGGATCCAGATCCCGGATCATCCGGCCCTGGGCCCGTCCGATGATCCAGTTCAGGGGCCCACGTTCACCATTCCGGAACAGCACCAGATCCCCCGGACGGATCGAACCGTCGCGGATCATCTGCTGGAATCCCGATGTGGTGATCGTGTCAGGCATTCCCCCCCCGCCGGCTCAGAATCCGAGCAATCCGGTCGAGCCTCGTGTAGATTGACCAGCATGACCAGCAGCACACGAGCATCCCCCCGAAGAGCGCACCACAGATCCTGTTGAGGTTCCTCAAATGTCGGTCGATCATTTCGAAGGCGCCCTCATTGCCGTCCTTACCACGTTCCTCGCGCGCCGCCTCCACGCGTGGCTCACCCGGCACCAGGACCGTCAGGACTATGCCACGGAGCTCTCCCGTCGCCGGATCGCCGACGCTCTCGCCCCGATCGCGGACGACTTGAGCCGGATCATCGTCAGGCTCGAAGAGATGGCTGCCGGCCTTCACGGTACGGCCCAGTATGCGGGTAGGGATCTGCTCACGGCCCAGCGCCTGTGCTGGCTGGACGCTCTCTCGCAGGCCGACACGCTCCTGGACCAGGACACGGTCGACATCCTCCGGAGCCGCATTGAGCAGTGCTGTGCTCGCGACCCAGACTCCAAAGCATCCGCCCAGGAAGCCGCGACGGCCTGCCGTGCCTTCCGAGAACGGATCGCTGCCCTCTAAGCGCTTGCCCATCATTCGCTTCCCCCATCCTCACCGATGAAGCTCAGCTCCATCCGGACCCCCGGCAGCAGCATCCGCGCTGCGGCTTCCAAGACATCAACCGCTCGTGCCTCTCGAGGGCCACGCTTCACATAGAGCGAGCTCTCGACCAGGTCGCGGATCTCTTCGAGCGTTTCCGCCCGATCCTGGCGTTCAACCGTCTCACGCACAGAACGCTCCGGAGCGCCCGTGTCCAGATCAGTCAGGACGCCGTCCGGGTTCCTGATGTCTCCCGGCTTCAGGTTCCTCGTGTCTGCTGGTCCCATCCTTCTTCCCTTTCCCTGTTGGCTCTGTTCTACAACCACGGGATGAATCTCTCGAAACCCTTGCGCTTCCCCGTAGGCTCGGCCGCAGGTTCCTCAGCCGTGTTCTCTGAGCCTGGTTGCGGCAACACCTGCAAGCGTCTCCGCATTGGCGCACCGGTAAAGGGCCGGAACACATTCGGTGCCGCCTCCAAGAGCATGTATTCGACGGTCAGTCCACCGGCGAAAGTGCAGCGTAGGCGAGGCGTCCAACCGCGGTGGTGCTCAAACACGACTTCGGCCGTCTCGCACCCTTCCGGTAGGTCGATAACGTGCACGGGGGTCAGCTTATCCAGCCCGTTCGGCACTGTCCCTGCATCCCTTTCCCATCCGTACCCGTTCATCCTTCTTCCCTTTCCTTTCGCGCGCCGATCGGCGCCCTGCCGTTTGGCTGCGGAACCCGCAACAGAAAGCGAACTCCGCGCGGACCATCCGCCCGCTGATGCCCCTCATAGACGAGGGGGAACATGGTAATAATAGCCGCGCGGGTTTCGCCAGTCAACCCGCCAGGCAACTAAAAGGCGCGAAAAAGGCCCGCTGCAACATGGCAACGAGCCGGTGGGTCAGATCGTGGTGGGAAGCCTAGCTCTCTTCAAGGACACGTTTGATGACGATGTTCTTCATTGTGTCCAATTCTGAACACTCCATGTGACCGGCAAGCGTCCGGATGGCTGCCGTCAGTTCTTCCTCCGTCAGGCACTTGTAAGTTTCCTCGACCGCTCGCGTCACGATCTTGCGCGCGGTAGCTCCTCCCGCACTCCCAGGCACGCCAGCCCCCTGCTTTGGCCCCGCTCCTGCTATCAGCCAATCATAGGCGACGTTTTCTCTGAGGGAAATGAGGGCTATGAGTGTTTCGGAGGGGTTTGAACCTGTCCCATTCTCCAGCTTCGACCAGTGGGCCGTGCTGATTCCAGCACGGTCAGCCATCGTCGCCATCGAGCGGTGCCCTCGGATTTCCCCAAGCCTCTTCCCGAACGCTTTGCGCTCTGCGACAGAAAAGTCCGGCATTTTCCCTCTCCAGGGGTTGACTGAGTTAACCCGGCAGACTATAAGTAACATCAGAAGGCGCGATTCGCGCCCTGCGTTACTCAATATGCCAGGGGTTTCCTCCGATGTCAAACGTGCCACTAAGGCCTCACCAAAGCAAGAAGCTCTGGCTCATGAGCCATTGCGCCAGCGTCGGGATCGCCCTCGACGAATTACTCCGCGAGAGCGGTCGCCACCCCGCCTTCATTCGCCGATGGCTCAATGGTGAGCGCACAAGTGATCCTCTTGACCGATGGGTCGCCGAGAGGATCGGGATTCGTATCGAAATCATGAGGGCCCTCAAGCCATGATCACCCATGACACTGTCGCACACGTAATCACCAACATCACCGATGCTGCCCTGGGGCTGCATCGACAGCTCGAACATGCCGGGCACTTGCTCGAGCATGTCGGCCAGCAGGAGTTCAGCGATGCCGAGCATCGCGCTGACTGTGAGAAGACGCGTGAGCAGGCGCGTGCGATGATCCACGCGATCGAGTCCGGCCTGAAGGACGGACGCTCGCGGGATGCCCTGGCATTCTGCCGCCAGCTCCGAGAGGTCCTCGGGCTTGTTGAACAGCCGGACTTACCCCCTGCGGACACCGCAGGGGGCGAGTAAGCGGAAAGGCGGTCTACCCCCGCCCTGCCTT
>Ga0209042_1001170_pt1 | contig 21316 bp, 16 predicted proteins | sample SaaInlV_200m_DNA_6_FD_184649 | JGI IMG/M metagenome (GOLD analysis project Ga0209042, IMG submission 184649) | Marine microbial communities from expanding oxygen minimum zones in the Saanich Inlet - SI037_S2LV_200m_DNA (SPAdes) (version 2) | ecosystem: Environmental > Aquatic > Marine >...
GTACTGGAAAGAAGCTATCTATGTGAAGGATCGTATAAAGATAACATTACCAATCATCCTAGGCTTATAACTTTCTATGTATACTATAATGACATCGAACACATAACAGAGGAAACTCAAATGACAAAATCAGACTTAAGAGATGGCATGATAATCAAGTATGCTAATGGAACAGTAAGAGAAGTCAAAGGTAACATACTTGTAGACGCTAAAGGGAAATATTGTATTAGTTTGGACAGGTTTAAAGAGAACCTTGACCCTCCTGCATTTCTAGGACCAGACTACATAATAGTTCAAGTACTAACACCTTGGAATAGACCTCAACCACCTCAAAAAACACAGAAAGAGTTAGTAGCTAAAATCAAAAGAATGACTAATATCAACGTAGTAACATGTGGTGATTGTGGAACAATATTGTTTCATGAAATGAAAAGAGATATAGGTGAATTAAAATGTCCTGATTGTGGCTTCAATGACGATATTTGTCACTTTCCTGATCTGTACTAATAAACTAGACAGAGTAGCTCAGTTTGGAGAGAGCGCCTGCCTTTAGGGTGGGAGGTCGTTGGTTCAAGTCCAACCTCTGTCTCAAGTGCTCATGCAAAGGCTAAATTGGATTGCCTGAAATAAGTAGTGAGGGTAAGCATGTAACCCTCACACGAGTTTAGAGTGGTGGCGGAAGATAGACGTGATGACCTCGGTGCTTTAAAAATAATCTTAAAGAGGTCGCCCAAAGTTTAAATGCACCTTGCAGGTATCGAATCCTGCCCACTCTATACACTAAAGGCTTGTAGTTCAATTGGAAGAGCATCACTCTGATAAGGTGAAAGTTGGTGGTTCAAGTCCATCCAAGCCTACATAATAATTAACTAACAAAAGGAGGGATAATGGGTTACATGAAAATAAATAACCTTTATAAAGATCAGACAATACTCTTATTCAAAGAGTGTTATGCAATGGAAAAGATACATGGTACATCTGCACATATTAAATGGGATGGCAACCAAGTAAAGATATTCAGTGGTGGAGAAGATCACTTAAGGTTTAGTAAGTTATTCGATTTAGTTAAACTTAAATCTGATTTCTCTAACAAATTTCCACACAAAAAAGAAGATGGTGTAACCACATTCGACACAGCTGTTATATATGGTGAAGCCTACGGAGGTAAGCAACAAAGGATGTCAGAGACCTATGGAAAAGAACTGAAGTTTGTAGCATTCGATGTGAAAATTAATAACATGTTCTTAATGACATCAGTTGCTGACCATTTCTGTAGAGACTTTGGTATAGAGTTTGTTGACTACGCACAAATACCATGCACTCTGGAAGCTATCAACGCTGAAAGAGACAAATCATCAGTACAGGCTGTTAGGAATGGCATAAAAGAGCCTAAAATGAGAGAAGGGGTTGTACTTAGACCTGTGATAGCTCTTGTTAGAAACAATGGTTCTCGTATCCAAGCTAAACATAAGAACGATGCTTTCATGGAGACTTCTACTAAACGAGAAGTGAATGAGAAAGATTTCGTCTTATTAACAGAAGCTAAAGCTATTGCTGACGAATGGGTTACACCAATGCGACTTACTCATGTACTTGATAAGTTCCCAGATTATGACATAACAGACACTGGTAACGTTATCAAAGCTATGATAGCAGACGTAGAGGCAGAAGCAGAAGGTGAAATAATGAAGTCTAAGGTAGCTAACAGAGCAATTGGAGCTAAGACAGCTTTGATGTACAAAGAGTTACTTAAATCTGTTTTAGTAGAAAAGAACGAGAAAGGAAGATAACATGTTTGGAAATAAGAAAGATATCGTTCTACAAGATACTCATGATAAACTTAAGGAACCAAAACAAACGACAATTATAAGTACAGAAGTAAAGTTTACAGACGCAAATGTATCAGCAACTGTTAAATTTAAGAATGGGAAACTTTACAGTATTTGGTGGAGAGAAGATAGTGCTATGTCAAGTAACATTATTCATCGTCCTAAAGCACTAAAAAAAATGCTTCAACGTATTGATGATTATATACAAGATAATATAATACCATAACAATGAAACGATCTATCTATAGGGAGAGGTTACTAGAAGTGATCTCTCCCATACATAAGCATTACACGTTAAGAACGTACACAAAAGTAACACGTAAATTGAACTCATTAAGATCATCATTACGTAAGCGAAGTAAAGACAATAACGTAGACTTTAACATAACACAAGCAGAGCTTATAGAAAAGTTTATAGAATGTTACGGACAACAGTGTAAATACTGTACAAACATATTAACGTATAAGATTATGGTTATGGATCATATCGTACCAATAACAAAGGGTGGTCCTTCTACACCAGAGAACTTACATTTCATATGTAAACGGTGTAATACAATTAAAGGACCATTAACTGAATCAGATTTTATGTTACTCATGATAACAGTGGGTAAATTCACAGAAGAGTTACACGTATATACCATGCGTAAACTAAGTAAAGGGGGAAGATACTAATGAGTGATATATTTGATCACGCACAAGACGCAATGGATTCATTGTATGATGGACAAGTAGACCAAGAAGGATTATCCTTTTCAGGATATCCATACAAAGATAAATGGAAACCAAGTCCTTTCGTTCAGATTAGAGGTAAAATAGTACATAGCACTAAAAAAGCATTTCTTATTAGAGATGTAAGGATTCAAACGTGGATACCTCGATCACAGACTAAGCATATTGGTAGTACAATTTGTATACCTAAATGGTTAAAGGATAACCTAATATGGGTAGGGATGTAATGGCTACCTGTTTAATATGTGGGTCAAGCATATCAGATGACCAAGCCTGTGTTATATGCACTGGGAAAGATACCTACTACGAAAACATAATGTACGAACAACAAATACAAGATGAACTTTTACAAGGAGACATAGAATGAAACCAAATGAAAAAAAACCTTTAGTGGTTTTTCGCATAATCGACAAAGAAACAGGTGAACCTACAGGAAGTTATAGTAGAGCATGTTGTGATGAATACGACTTCGAAAGTGTTTCTCATGCGAGACATGCAAACTGTCATGGTATATTCAAGGATAAAAAGAAATACAATATCGCTAAATATAGAGTTACATACACTCTAATTGATGATGATTGTGATCCTATAACACCTCTTGAGATGGACCCTAAGAATTGGGTAGAAGACTTTCCACATGAAAATGGTAACTACTTAAATAATTGTGTTGATTGTGGTTCTCAATTCTTAGGTCACAAACGAAGGGTTCAATGTAAAGTATGCTTTGATAAGATGGTTGAAGAAATGACCAAAGACATGTTTAATCCAATAAAAATAGCTAAAAGTTGGGGGTTCCCGAAATGAGTAAACCAATTAAAATCGAATTAACACCAGAAGACTATGTCGACATCTTATGGTTGATGAGTAAAGGAGTAAAATACTGTGCTCAAACTAAAGAAGAAGACACATCAAAAGCATCAGAAGTACTAACAAACTTCCTAGGAGTAGATGAACCATCATCTACTGATATAGCTCCTAGTGCATAGAATTACTAAGGTGGCGTGATCGAGCAACACGATAAAAGGTACAAACTGGTAAGACAGTTTTACACAAAAAATCTAACAGTAGTAATCCAACTGTCCTTAGTACATAAACATTGAAGTAGTGTTTTTTTTAGAGATTTAAACACTATTGACCATTGGGGGTATCACGGTTGGGCTGTTTAGGTAGGTTCGATTCCTGCTTCCTCCTTTGGTCATTACCTTCTTGTTAGGTTAGTAGCAATGCAGGTTCCCTTCGGGGAACTTGCGTTGTAAATACTAATTATTTAAGAGAATATAAAATAACTGCAATTTTCCATAATAGCCAATCCTAGGCTGTTTAACGATTCAGGCATACAAACATACCTCTAACAAAAGATATCGCCTCTACGGGGCTATTTTGCTCACCTTAGTGGGTAAAACGTGTACCATTTTAGGGGGTCAGTGCTTTCTTTTCTTCACGTTCTTTTTTCGCTTGAGATACCTCACGTTGTAGCTGTACTAATGGGAAACCAGTAGTCTTCTCAAGTAGCCTCATTGGGCTGCTTACTAAGCTGTTACCATCCAGAGGGTTTAAATCTCTAATTATTCTTCCAAATGGAAACATTGTATACACTTGATACTTAGCTAGTTTACTCCAATCGTCATCTATAAGTGCTTTTATACTTCCCGGAAGTAGTCTTGCAACAGGAGGTGTTACCATCTGTAACGGGGCTAACCCTGTAGGCCATGAGCCAAAGAACGCTCTATCACGTTCCTTCTCATCTCCGAATACCCAATCTGATGTATCCTGTAACCAATTCCAAGGAGCTGGTAATGTCTGTTCAAATAAAGAATAAGCAAACACATTAGCCAAAGCAAATACAAACATATCTATCTGAGCTGTCCTAATAAACCTTTTATGCTGTTCTGATCCCGGAAGAAGTCCATATCTACGTGCCTCTGCATTGATGTTATTACGAAAGGCTACTGAGTTCCATGACCACAACTGAAAACGTGTCATCACCTTACCCAGAGCACTCCTTGCAAACAACGGTCTAAATGGAGCTGAGTATAAAAACTGCGTAGCTTTCACACCCTTTTTAGCTATCTCAATAAGGAATGGATGATTAGGGTCTTTAATAGCACCACCAAAGTGTTTCCATGCCTGTACATAGTGAGCCATAAAAGCATCCTGTCTAAGATGTTTCTCAGGTACACTCATAAACTTAGCAGCTACATTAACGATATAATCAGATATTCCATACTTCTTCTGTAGTTCTAATAATGACTTCTTATCAGGGGTCTTAGAACTGAACTTATCTATCAATTCAGTCATAAACTCTTTGTTACGTTCCTTACGTAGTGTAGGATGTAGTCCTATCTCATACTTCATGAAATCTGGTAGTATTCCATGTCCAACTACAAAGTCCCATATATCTTCTCTTTTTGTCCAATTAGGGTTGATATGTGTACTCAACCATTCTATATCTCTAGCTCTCATCAGATTAGACAGCCCTGTAGATTCTACTGTATGCATGACACCACCGAATACATTAGCTACTGCTGTCTTAGGATGTGCAAGTAAAGTAGCAAGCTCGTATTGAGCCTCTATATTAGACCAATGACGTAACTGATGGTAGTCTATACCTTGTAATTCTTCAGGCAGATTCTTATCACCTATACCAAGCTTCTGACGTATACCATTCATTCGCTTCTTGACCTGACTATCAGACCATGCCTTATAAGGGGTACCCTTTAGTTTCATATCAGGGTCATTGAGCATGTACTCTGGTATGTGTTCTGCGTTACCAAGAGCACCCTGTATGTATAGCTTAAGGAAGTTAGACCATTTATTAGTTAGTTGAGTACCCATAGTGTGTACATTACGTTTGGTAAAGTCATTGACCATATAACGAGAAAGTATCTGTGACATCTGTCTAAAGTATACATTAACAACATTACGTACATAGGTTTCATAAGCACTAGCATCTGTTGAAAAACCTTCTAAGTTATACTCCCGTGTCATCATGTTACCTATACGTTCAGTAGCATTAAATAACTTCATCTTTTCATCGGATATAACCTTCTTATCACCAACCTCTTTCATAGCTTCTAATGCATCAGCACTTGAGTAGAAATCCATATCATCAAAGGACCAATCCCCTGTAAGGGATTTGTTCTTATATATAAGCTTCTGGTATTCTTTTCGTTTTTCTTTACCTGTAAGCTCAGTAGACTCATTTATCTCTTTGATCTTCTTACTCATTAGTTTAGCTATCTCACCTTTATCCTGTATCATGTGAGGCCAGTAACTATCAAAAGGAAACTTACCAACTTCTTTTTGTATCTTTATATTACGTAACTCTTTCTTTAGCTCTACATTAGTAGCCTGATCAATAAGAGAACTTTTAGCGATCTTATGTAGCCCTATGACACCTAGATTAGTGTTTATTGGCTTACCCAAATAGAAATCACTCATCATATCCTTAACAAACTTATTCCAATCTACTCGTACATCTCCTGTCTCTGGGTCAGATGCAGTTAACATATATTTAGTGATCCCTTCTTTATCACCATTTAGGAATTTATGTAACTTCTCGTTGGACTTAGCATAAATCTTAACAATTCTATCTACTATGAACTCACCAGTATATTCACCACGTTCCATCTCACCTTCTTCATTCTCAAGTGTAAGAGTAAATCGTTTATTCTTTAGTTTATCATAACCATACTTTAAAGAAGTATCATTATATCTCTTTTGATGTGCACCTATCTCCATCTGTTTTTGTTTCATATCCTTTGACTCACTAGCGAAAATAGTCTGACGTAAGTTTAGATGCATCTGTTGTATGGCTACCTGTCTTAATGGTTCACCTTCTGGGAATGAAGATAGGAACTGAAACTCTTTCCCTAAGTCAGATATAACACCCTCACTCATATTGATTGCTTGATCTTGCATCTTACCAATCCAATCTTGAACGGCTACAATAATGTTTCCCGGTTTGATTATATTAGCAGTACGCAAGGTACCTTCTTTAGTAAGTATTTCAGCTCTAGCGTTCTGTACAAACATGTTATACTTTGATAGTTCTCTGTCTACTGCTTCAGGAAATAGATTATAATAACGACTTCTAAGCTCTGCGGTATCCTCTTTAAAGAACCTCTGCCAGAATGAACCTCTTCGTATATCTTTGAAGTAGTCATTAAGTATAGTAACATCCTCAAAGTTCATAGCTCTATACTCTTTACCAAGTATACCAGCTACTACATCAGGGAACCCTTTAACAAATGATTCACCATAATATCTGACGTTATCTATAAGCTCTGTCATAGCACTTTGCATATGCTTAGGTATTTCTACAGTACCTTCAGGCTTAACAATGCCTTCCATACCAGTGATATGCTTTATCATTACATCGTTATCAATAGAATCTGGTGTAATGTATGAAGGAGTAGTATTAGCCACCTTATTAGCAATCTTATCCTCTTCACCTTTTTTTACAGACAGATTATCAGTAAATGAATCATTCGCAAACTCCTTGTATCCACCAATAAACTCTTCTACACTCTTAGCTGGTATAGCAGTACTATCATAACCAAGCTTAGTCATACTTGTTCTCATAGCAGCACCCTTAGCAAGATACTTAGCATCACTTATAGCTTGGGTTTGCTCTGGCATGGCCTCTAATCGTGCTATTAGTTCAAGTTCACCCTTATTAAGTGACCCTAGCATGAGGTAGTCTAACGCTTTGTTTTCTATATCCGTCAGATTAGCATTCCTTCTAAAGTCACGTATCTTCTGGTCTATCTCTTGTTGGTCCAGTATGCTTGATCGTTCTTCTTTAGCTTCACCTTCTAGGGAAGCTTTAGTCCACTCTGGATAAGATTCTTTAGACATATCAAGTACTTCTTCTATAGCACCTTTAAGTTGATCTCGTTCAATCTTATTGAGGTAACTATTATGTTTCATATCTTCTACGAACTCATGTATCATAGATAACCGTGATAAACCGTCCTCAGAGGCATCATATAGTTTCTTAAGTAGTACAGTAGTGTTTATATTAGTAATATGCTTACTAATGAAGTCATTGGCTTCTCTACGTGCTCTATCTAATAGTACAAGTCGTTCTTCCTTAGTAGTATGTCTTTTAAGGAGACTCTCTGCATTCTTAGGGTAAGCCTCTTTAACAAACTTCTTAAACTTTACATCATTACTAGCTATGGCTACTATCTCGCCTCTATCGAATATTTTATACTCAATAGCAACCTTAGTAAGCTCTGGTACATCGAACTTTAAGCTCTTTCTATTTAGACCTAATCTGATAGGATCAAGTTCTTCTAGTGCTTTCTGATACTCAGCTGTCTTATTAACCAGTTTCTTTGAATCAAGCCTTCTTATAATGTTATCACTGAAGTCCATAGAGAATACTGCTCTACCTATATCAAACAAAGGACTGCCACTCTCTTCTTCACTAACATTCCTTACTCCTTCTTCAAGAAGTACATTCCTTTCGATAGCGGTATGTTTCCTTTTGGTTTTATTATTACGACCATACAAAGCATTGTTAGTCTTACGAGCTGTACCATATAAGCCACGTTTCTTTTCATGAGGCTCAAGGACTACCTTGTCTCTAGTATTACCATCTAAGTCTCTTATGGTCTTCACTCTAAAGAAAGCATCCCATGCAAGATCAGCCCATTCATCTCTTGATTTCAATCCGAATACATCCATAGGGTCAGAACCAAATGCCATTTGAGCAGCCATTAGTTCACGTTGGTACTGTAGCCATTCAGGCTCTGTACGTGGCTCTATAAGGACGTTTAATGTGTCAAAGGTATCTTTACCATCCTTATCTTTCTTACCCTTACGTGTAATAGTAAAGGTATCTCTCCCACCCTTCTTTAGCATGGTAGTGTGAGTAGCTTCTAATATCTGTTTGTTTACTACAGCAGGACCAAGCATATTACGTCCATCCACAGCAGCAGCTGATATCTGTGTACGCATAAGAGGCATCCATTTGGTTATTGGACTTGTCATCACATCTTCGGTACCCTTCTCTGGTACAGTAGTAAGTATGTCACGATAAGTATTCTCTCTTTTGGGTCCAACCATAATACGTCTGTCTTTAGTGCCCTCAAGGAATGGGTGCCACTCTTTCTTAGCTACATCAGATTTAGAGTTGTATTCCTCTTGTGATATAACAAAGTCTTTATCATTACGATATACCATGAACTCATTCTTATTAGCTTCAAAAGCATCTATAGTAGAGTTCTTTAACCCCTCTTTATCATTACCAAAGAAGAACTGTATTTTATCACCATCAAGGTCAGCACCATCAACTCTACTCATAGTTCTACTGTGTAAGACAACCCCATGATCATTTATAGTGGTAAACCCATGAAATATCTGTTTAGTTAAAGCTGATCTAGCACTAATTGGTACACGTATAACCAATGCGTTCAAGTACTTCTCCATTTCAGGTCTTAGTTTCTTTAGAGATGGATCGTTATACTTATCCCAGAACTCACCCAGAGTCCTTGCTCTGAGACCTTTTATACTATGTTTAAATGGCATGTCTCTATACCTCTCACCTAGCATAAACAAGCTATCATCAGTATTTAGTTCAGGGAACTTCTTTTGTAGCCACATATCATAGTTTCTAATCCTAGAGGCACCTGAATTGATGAACTTAGGTTTGCTAATTCTATTAACGAAGTAGTTACTCAGGACTTGTTCTCTGTAATCATTTACATGCTTATGTAGGAATACAGACAGACTATGCCCTTTTGTTCTCATTGAGGCAGATGTCATCCTATCAACGGCTGTATCAAACTCTGTTATAACGTCTATACTCGTATTAGCATCTTCTTCACGTATCAAACCCTCATTAACGTCATCCTGATTAGTGTCACGTTCTACTTTAAGCATCTCTCTGTACAACTGATGAGACAGATTCTCATGTCCCGGTGCTAGTAACATCTCTGCAACCCTTAATAATGAGATATCACTCATATTCTTGACTACTTTGGATATATTCTTATTAGTTGGATTAACAATGTACTCATCGAGCACAGCATTACTCTCTTCAGAGCCTTGCATAGTCCTTTGTAGGGCTGTTTCTTTGAACTCTTTTACTAACTCAGGACTAAATGGTGCATAACCCCCTTCATTTACACTAACAGTAGCCTGTTTAGGGAATTGTCCTGCATCAAAGAAGTGACTATCTTGTTTTACACTGTAGTTATATCTGATATTACCGGGGTCTATTTCGTATTGTTCCCCACCTTTTAGTATCATTTCATTGTTCTCACCAAGACTCATCTCAGTAATCTTACGTTTACCCATTTGTTTGGATACTGTATCAGTAAATATAATGTCAATACCAGCTGCATCCATAGCTTTGGCACCTTCAGGAGTGACTATATGGTACATACCCTTGTTCAATAGAGCTCCAAGTTCTGCATTAGGGTCTACATCAAAGGTCTTTACTTGCCCACTCTCAGGGAAACCACCATCAAGGTTCAACGCTCTAGCTAGCTTTTCTGTGATTAAGGCTCCACCATCATTATGTTCTTCTCTTTCAGTACTTTTAGCTATAAATTCATTTGGATTGAATTTATCCTTCATTGTAGGTGTTATAATGTACCTAAAGTTATCATCCTCACCACGTCCTAATAGGCTATTGATATATTTCTTATCAGCTTTCCAACTATTAGTAAACCAGATAGCCTGTCTTTTGTTCTGTTGTATAGCATCTTTGATGAATCCCGGTCCAAGGAGTGCTTTTACGTTCTCTGATGAATATTCCATACCATTGTTCTCTAGTTCATAGAGTACAGTACTAACAAAGGCTTTATCATGTGTCTCTGCATCAGCATTAGTGAACTTCTTAAGATACATATCCCTTAGAGCTTCGTATTCCTTTAAGACACCAGCTTTAAGCATATCTGCTTTCAACGTTTTAACCCAAGGCTTGTAGTCTCTGGCTTTAGGATGATACTTAACGAAGTACAATTGATCTTTATCACTTCGGCCGCCATAATTGAAGTAACCAGCTTTATCCATCTGATTGATCCATTCAGCTAGTTTAACGTTATAATGTTCAGGAGTCCAGTTTACAGCTCTTTGGTATTCATTGCCATTCCCATCTATAACAGTCTCATAACCCATTCTACCAAATAAGAATCCACCATTCTCTCTATATTCAGAAACTGATATGTCCTTGAGCCTACCGTTCTCATCTTTCACTGTTACATGATCCAGCAATGACAGGTTTGAACCTTCTCCACCGTTATTCTCCCATACCTCTTCTATCACCCTTTTAGGTTCTCTAAGCATCTTCCTGTTACCAGCCTTAGTAGTGGGGTTCTTCTCATTCATAAACTTTATTTTATAATTAGTAGTGGTACCCACAGTAAGCATTCGCATATTAACCCCAGTATTCATAGATGTCATCCATTGTCGTAGTTGTCCTGCTGCTTCTTGCTCAAGTACTAAGTCATACTTCTCTTTAATGGCATCTACCACTTCATATGATCTGTTGTCTGTTGTGCCAACACGTAGCTTGTCAATAACTTCTTTATAGACGAAGTCACCAATCTCATTCATCTTATTTACTTTGTTCTCAAAGGGTACATCTTCTACTAGAGGCATCATAAACCTTTTAACAAATCCTATATACTTCTTACCTAGATTCCTGTTATATTCTATTCCGGGTTCATTCTCTGGTAAGGGTGTGTCATTATTCATATCTTCTGTGGTTCTATCTAACTTTAAGATAGCTTCTTCACGATCTAATGCTTTTAATTGCTTCTTTATGTCCATCTTTGTAAGGGCATTGTCATTCATCCTATTCTCATAGTCTGCCTGAGTCTCACCGGGATTCCGTCTATTTTCTATATGAGACAACTCATGGAACATTACAAAGTCTACCCATTCATCTAAAGTATTAAACTCATTCTCAGATAGAGCTTTAACTCCCTTTACTTTAGGCTTAGTCCATGCCTTATCTTCAAACTTTCTTGCTAACTCTTCAGGGTCAAGATGTATTATTTTCTTATCATGATCTACCCAAGCAGGGACTATATCAGTACCACCCTTACGTATCTTAGTAGACTTACCCTTTTTTACTTTATATGGGTGATCCACAGGATTCAGAGCTTTCTCATATGCAGCCCTATTCTCAGCTATAATCTCCAATCTGAGAGCCTTAGCGGTGTCATCACGGACGTTTCTTTCAGTAGTGGTACTTTTAGATGGCTTAATTGATTTAGGCTCTGTAGAAGCTTTTTCCATTAAATCTCGGATAGCCTTCTCACCATTAGCTTGGAGGTCACGAGAACCAATACCACCAAACCTTGGCGTAAGTTTAGGAGGTTTAGACATCTCTACAAAGTCACCTAAGTTCTTGTCAAATTGTAACCACTTGTTCGCTCTTTGGTCAAAAAAACGTACTGGCTTCTGCATATCTATAGCCATCTGTACACCCCAACCTGTACCACCACTGGCTACTCTTGCTTTACCCTTTTTATATAGAGTGCCCACTGCAAATATCGTATCAGCAGATTTAACTATTGAATAGTTTCTTCTTAGGAGGTTTATACTAAAGGTGTTGTCCATGTCAGCATTGAAATGCCTACCCAAGGTTGCATTAGCCTTACCAAGAGCTTTATCTGCTGCTTCTAATTCTGTTTGTGTAAGTATCCTTACAAGGCTACCTGCTTTTCTAGCGTTATGAGCATTACCCTCAAATGAATAGTTAAGGACTGGCATATTTAACTCTTTACCTATCCTATTAAATGCTGTATCAGCACCTGTAGCTCCACCACTAACACCGAAATAGTCGAACGCTTTAACATACTCTTCACTTAAACGATATATCTTATTACCTTCTTTGGTAATCTCACCTGTGGCTTTATAGTTCTCTGGAACGTATTGTTCTTCTGACTTACCCGCTGCAAATTCAACACCAAGTTTATCTACTATATCATATAGAACTCTTTGAAGCACCTTGCTACGTGTACCCCAAGTATCATGAGCTCTCTTCATTATCATTGTTTGTAGTTCAGGAGTCTTCTCAAAGAACTCTGGTATATCCCTTGGGTCCATCTTAGCTCTGAATACAGGATCATTAGTAGCCTTCTCACGCATGTCCACTACGAACTTGTTGGTAGCTGCTTCTTTCCAATTAGTTTCCTTACCACCGAAGTAAGCACCCATTAGGTAGTTATACACCTGTGTAGGGGTTGTATCGCCTTGTAGGGTACTTTGTAGCCCTTGGAACATACTACCTGCTACAGTTCTTATAGCCACATCTGCCGTTTTGTCGCCTGTTAATGCCAAGTTACCTATAGCCCTAAAGGCACCACCAAATACGGCACCAGAACCGAGGCTATGAGCCATTTCCTCTATGCCACCCTTCCATGAAGATATAGCTGAAGCAGTACCTAAATGGAATGCACCTTCTGCCATATGAGCTACTCTACCAGACTTTAAGAAGTCCGTAGCCATCTTACTAGTAGCTAGTCTACCCTTTAGAGCTCTCTGTACAGCAGGGGTTACTAATGACTTAGCTTTACCCGTAGCAAACTTAGCACCACGCATTGGTATACTAGCTTCACCTAGAGCTGCTATCTTAGCTATTGTCTTAGAACTTGCTCCTGCCAGCTTTGCTGGTCCTGCAAGTATGCCCGGTGCGAAACCGACCAAATGACCGACATTCCTAATAATAGCTTCGTATTCATTAGTAGGTTGATCCTTGATTGATATAGTTGTGAAACCCTCTACTACACCTGCAACAGCTTGTTGGATACTATCACTTATATCAAATGCACCATCATCAAACGGTACATTACTTGCATCTGCTTGTTGTTGTAAAAAAGAAAGCATCCTTGGTGTGAATGCTTTCGGGTTTCTTTTATACGCTTCTATTTGTGAGCGTATTTGGTCTTCTGGGAGAACCGCATTGAAAGGGCTCATATCACCTCATTATTTATAGATTTTGAAAGTCTTGATAAGCATCATATATATCTTTAGCAGCGATACCTAACCCTACCACGTCCATTATTGGGACACCGGGGGAGTCTAACATTGCTGTAGCACCTGCTTTAGCTGCTATCTGTGGGAACCTACCCGCTAGGAACTTCATAAAGGACTTACCAGTACGAGCACCTAAGTAACCTGCACCAGCTGCTTGACCAGCTATACCACCAGCTTCACCACCTACGAACTCACCTACTGTTTTACCTGCAAATGGTGCAGCAAAGGCAGCACCTTTACTCTTTAATATAGTACTTGCTTTACCGAAACCACTAGCTCCTGCTTCCATCTCTGCAAGTCTAGCTTTAGCATTCTTAACAGTATTAGCATAACCTCTTTTAGTAGCTGCTTTAGATTTTGGTTTAACGTTGTCTAGTTTCTTCTGTGCATTAGCCAATGCTTCTTCTGCTGTAGCAAACTCAGGGGATGTTTTAAGTGTGTTTAATCTGGCATCCTTGAACTTGTTCAAAGCATACTTACCACCATAGTATCCACCTACACCTATAGGAACCGCTAAAGAAGAGCCTAATAGCCCCTTACTATTTTCAGTATAGGGATCATATCCAGTATTCTGCATAACACCCATCTGCATCTCAGGGGAGATACTGCCAAACCATTCTTGGAAAGCAGGATCATTATTTAGAGCCTTAGTTATCTTCTTTGGTTTCTCAGCACGATTATCATACATATACTTGTTCAGCTTATCTACCTTCTGTCGTGTATGTTCCTGTGAATACGCATCATACATACCTAGTATATCACTAGGAGCTGCATTCTGTACGCCCATCTCATTAGACTTACGTCTATAAGCAGCGAACCATTCGTCCCTTGAAGGATATACATTGGCTTCATCAGATGTAGTCATTGCTAACATCTTCTCTTCTAAGCCAGAGAGTATCTGTGCCTTCTTACGTGCTATATCAGACTCAGTCTGTTGGAACTGAGCTGGCATATTCAGTAATGACTGAGCTAAGAAGTTTTGTTGGTTAGGAAAGTTTAATGGCATAATATCTCCTTAGTAGTTAGGTTGAGATTGATAAGGAGCTGTACCAAAAATCTGACCACCACCTTGATTACCAGCTTGTAACCTAGAAAGCATTTCTAAGAAACTTGTTGGGTCTTCTCCTGTAGTTGGAGAGGAAGGAGGTGAGTCACCAACTGGTTGTAAAGTTGATAACATATCTTCAGGTGTCCCAAAAGGACCAGCATTAGAATTAGGATTAGCCCCATGTTCTGGAATATTTCCACCACCTGTAAACTCGTTAAATCTGGACTGTTGTACTTGCCCGTAAGCTCCATAAGGAGGTTTATAAGTATTTTCTCTTTTCTGGCCTTCAAGGGCAGCAACAAAAGGGTTATTACTTCTAAATAGATTATCGTTGAACTCAGGTTTATCTGTTTCTACAATACCATTTCCACCCTTAAATTTACCACCTATATGTTTAAAGAAGTCCATTAGTGTCCCACCAGATTCTTTTAATCCACCTAATAGTTTCTCATAACCTTCACTGCCTTCTATTTTATTACCTGCTTTACCAAGTAACTGACCTAATAAGCCACCAAGCTCTTGTACTGGATTACCATATCTGTTCTGTTGGTCTGTTAATACATCAAAATCTAAAGCCATAGTTAGTCTCCTTGTGGTATTAAGTTCTTTAGCATTCCTAGTCCTAAGTTACCAAACATACCTGCACTTGCCTGTCTATCTTGATTACGCATAGCAGTATTACTGATTCTAGCTTGTGCCATGTTCTCTCCGTATCTACTAAGCAGACTTGCACCTAAGCCTTGATTCTGTTGGAATGCTCCTAAAAAGTTCTGTGAGCCTTGATTCTGGGCTCTATTAACATTAGCTAGGTTGTTAGCGTTGGCTATACCACTTAAGCCTCCACCTTGGGCTATATTACGCTGATTAAGCATATTACCTTGTGCAGCACCATTGGCTGCCATACTCATGATCAGACTACGTAGTTGTGTGTTCTGGTCACTACCTATATCAGTGAACCCTTGTCCTAACCTTTTCATGTCACTTAGATCGCCTCTAAGTCCTGCCATGTTTACACCTTGAAAGGACTTACGACCTTGATTGAAAGCTCCAAATAAACTCCCAGCAGCTCCAACTCCTTGTAGTATTGCTCCTAATGACATATAACCTCCTTATGCATCTGATACACGATGCCATCCTGTTTTGTCTCTATATTCTAAACCCTTATCCGTGACCCTTATGTTTCCCGGCTTTCCACGACCTTCATTACCAACACTTGTGAACTGATTTACAGCATTTATTAGTTCATTGAGGTCATCATAAATCTGTTGTACTATACGTAACATATCTGTATCTGGTGTGTGTGGAGCTCTCTTCTTACTAATCATTATCTAAGAGCCTTTAAACGATATACCAGACCAATGTAGTCAGTGTAATGACCAAACATATTAGCATCTGTTACACTACCACTTATATAATCAATAACTACCTGTGCATATCTAGCGACTCTATTAGCGCCTGCTATAGAATACTTACCAGTTGTAGTAGTTGTTGCTAATGTAAGGGTTGAAAGGGATGTTGGTATTTCACCACCTTTAACCTTTAAATTTGTATTCAATGAGGCTTCGCCAACTATATTAGGGAAGTACAATGACTTCAACCTCTTTTGTACACTACCAGCACCCATATCGAATACTTTGGACTCCCATAGCCATTCCCTGTAAGTATCTTCTTGACCAGTTATTTCTTTGATTATACCAGTAGAATCTACTAAAACAGGTAGACCTCTCTTTGGGGTTACTAATACATTAGATAGATCGTATGTGCCCCATAAGTCCCATCTCTGCTCGTTTAATGAGTATACCCATATATTAGGGTCTGACACATATATTGTAAATGCCCAATTGTCATCTACTGTATGTCCATTATCAGCTCCAAATACTATCCTTAAATCTCCTACTATACCAGATGATATCTCACTTGTTCTGTATCCTGCACCACTGTTATCATCATAGCTAGAACCACCATCAGTAGATATCTTATAAAGGTCTGATACACCACCTGTAAGATAAGCACCACTAGCTGTTCCCACTGAACAACCACTAGCATCTAACTTGTATGAGTTACCTTTGTAGCTATCTGTATCATAGGTAAGTAACAATCTAGTCGCATCAGATGAAGCCGTAGCTAAACTAACAGCACCAGTTGTTATCAGATTATAAACACTTGCAGCCTCTACTAAAGTATCTGACAGATTTCCTTGTATGCTTATATCTGTTGCAATAGTCGATGCCCCAGCTCTAAATGTAAATGTAATCCCATTTAGTACTATTGTGTCACTACCACTAGGTTGTCCAGAAAATGATATATTACCAGTAGCTTGAGTTGCCCCTGCCATAACTTTTATCTCGTAAGCTGTTTTATTAGAACCAGAGTAATTTCTTATTGATTCAGGGATAACAACCATATCGTCATTACCTGATCCTGAAAACAATGGTATAAAGTCATTCGTCAGATAAAATACAGGTTTAAAGTAGACATAGAAAGCCTTACGCTGTACATCAAAAGCTATTTTTACCTCTCTTTTATGTACATCTAACCAACCCATTTTAGTAGTGTCCCCATCAGGGGCCCTATCAATAGGTTTACTAATAGGTTTTAAACCTTTACCATCATACAGATAGACACCAGTATTCGTAGCAAAACACATTCCATAATCATTAGACAGTACTGCTTTTTCCCCATATATCTCACCTATAACATAGCTATCTTCTATATATAGATTATCGGGGTTAATTCGGTACATGGTATTGTGAGTAAATGCGAATAGCCTGCCAAGGTATGGAACCAATGCTAGTGGTTTATCTGGTAGTATTAGGTAGTCGTTAGACCAATCAAAGACACTATACTTATTTGGCTTACTTCTGAATATGTGATTACTTGCATCCTCAGCTATGTCAGGAATACTTGCGTTACCTACGAATAGATAGCCGTTTAAATCTGTTGATACAGTATAATTAACGATTGTTCTATTTAAGTCCTCAGAAATGCCATTTATGGCCTCGTAAGACCCATATGTGTTAGCTAGCTTGTCATCTACAAATGCGAAGGTATAGCTACTTGTCCATCCAGTGTCTGTCATGTTAACAGATTTAATCAACTCATAAGCACTATCTTCAGCTGATGCAAATGTACCAGATGCTCTGTACACGCTTATATGTGTTATACGTGGGTCTAACTCAGCTATCTTACTAATAGTTATAGTGACATCTTTAGTGTTAGCACTTGTAGCTGGTACAACTCCTAAGCCTCGTGTTAATGGTGACTCTTGATAGCCATCATATACAAGGGCTATTTTATAGAAGTATGAATCAGTTCCACTAGCACTAAAATCAGATGGATTAGCACTATTAGCTACACCTACACTTACATTAGTAGAGTCATATTCGTCAGTAGGAGCAGTATTATCAGTAAAAGCATCTGCTAATGAAGCATAGCCACCCCAACCTGAGTTGAGGTAGGGTATACTAAGTAGTGGAGTAGCGTCATAGTTCCAGACACCTACATTAGAAAACGCATGTGCTGTGTTCCCAGCTATTGCTCCCATTGTGTTGTCTGATCCAGCCGCATTTCCAGCTACTATTGAAGTAGTATATCTATTTACTATTTTGCTTTTAGCAAGGAACAGTTTTAAACCACTCACATTCTTTACAAATACATTGTGTATATTAAGTAGGTCTTCAAAATTTGTACTGACACTATAATGTGTCCCTATAGTATCATATGTTGCTCCTTCTGCTATAACAAATAGACAGCCTAATCTTGCATGAAAATCAAGAGTAGCATAACTCTCAACCATAACAGGCCAGACACTTGTATTAAAATGCCCATCATCTTGAGAAACTAATTCATCAGCTATTTGACAATACCATCCAGCATAGCCAGCTCCACAGTCAGTAAGTGAGAATCTAATAGTCTTTGCAAAAGCAGCGTCATGTGCATCCATATCATCATTAGTTTCCTGCCAATCTCCGGGACCATATTCATCTGGATAAAAGGTTCCTTGAGTCCACCGTTTAGCCCAACCACCATCATCAAGACTACCCTCTTGTTTCGGAGTAATACTTGATAAAGATATTACGTCATTTGTAACATCACTTGTTGTATCAAAATTAAATAGGAACTCGTTTGTGATTGCTGGTTCAAAGTCTGTTCCATGACATGCAATCCATAGGAAGTTATCAACACCATCTTGTGGTACTATAATATCAGAGTATTCTACCCCATCAGGGATACCAGAATCAATAGATAATATCCAAGTACTAATTATATCTCCGAATGTAGCCCCAGTACCATCATCTATCTTACGGATAACAAATGACCCCGGTAGTTTTTCTAATAAGAAAAAGAACCCAGCAGGACCCTTACATATTGATCTAATATTAGTAAATCCTGTTACTGTAGCAGCAAGTGTATCTGGTGCACTAACTGCAAACTTATACATTTTTGTTCCACCAACATGAATAGCAGCTAGCCAATCAGTAGTTTCAGTAAATGATATTATCTTATCAAGTGATGGTAACAATGAGTTATTATTGACCTCAGAGTCAACACATATGTTACCAGATGATGTGTTACTAAACTGTGTATATTTAGGAGTTCCTATCCATTTAGGGCTTACTTCTTTACCAAGCCCTACATAAGCTATGTCATTACGTACTACAGCAGACATCTTCTGTGCGGGGTCAGGAAGGGTCAATAGGGTGTCTACAACCCCATCTATATCTCCATCGTATAGGTCATGCACTATACCTATGTCTGATTGGTCAGTTAATACTACCATGTCAGATGACTCCCCATCAAGCAGGAATGCATCAGATATTGGGGTAGTAGTAGTCTTTAACGTTCTGTCGGTATTTATTGATACTAATCTCCCATTGCCCTTCGCTCCATCTATGTTCTTAGAGTGCGTAGCAGCTTCTTCTGGGATGTCAGAGAGGGACGCATTTAAAATGGTCCCCCTATTGAACGTTCTTACTTCGTGTAATTGTTTAGGCATATGTTCCTATATTACTGATGTCAATGCGTGAGCATTGCCCTTTATTGCTTTTCTATCTCTCATTATGTGTCCACAGTCATCGCATCTATAGGCAAAGAACTCGTTAACGTTTGTCTTTGCTGTCTTATCAAGAAGTGTCAGATGTGTACCACCACAGTTCTTACATCCACCACCGTACAGTGCCATATTAGGATGATTAGTAGCCCAAGGTAATAGCTTAAGGTAGACCTTTCGGAGTATCTCAACATCGTGGTGACAATATTCAATCATATGATCCCAAGCTTCTAAGTCACCTTCTCTACAACCAGTCCATAGTTCGTGTCCACCTGTGTCCATCTTTTTACCGACATCTAAGAACTGAGCAAGATAGTCTAGTTTGTTTGATGGTAGTCTGAATCTGTTTCTAGCAGTACGTAAAGTATCAAATATCTTATATGGTCTCGGTGGTAACATGCCATGATATAAGAATCTACCATTCAATGTTTTGAGATCAAAGTCCCATACGTTATGACCAATTATTATATCTGCTTTGTCTAACCATTCCCATACTTCAGTGACTACTTCGAAGTCATTCTCGTTATCACGTCTATATGCTTTATCAAACTCTGGTAAGGATGTTTCAAGTACCTCGCCATTCATGATACCACATACACAGAGAACGTAACCATTCTCACGTATCTGATTAATACCTACATTCTGTTTCCATAGTGACCAGACATCTGCACTAATAGGCGCTGTCTCTATATCAAGAAACAGTATATTAGGTTGATGTGTCTCTATTGGGAATGAGTACATGTGACCACATTCACACTTTACTTTTTTCATTTTACCATGCTTTAAGTCACGATAACCTTTCGGTATCCAACTATCACTTAAGCATTCAGGGCATTTTGTATCTTTCATAGGGTTCCTATATTATATTAGATTTTTTCTTGTTCATGATACCAGTAACAGATTTAACTCCGAATGAAGCAGCTACCATAGCTGACAACATATACTGATACCAATCTGGCATCATCTCCAAGGCTATAAAGCCTTGTTCAACATAGGTAACCATAGGGGGGATGAAACACATAACTAAAGGGATCGAGAATAGTATAACAAACCATTCGTCCTTCCAAGATGTATTGGAGTTTAATTGTGCTGCTACGTCCCAATTTTCCATAGCTGTGGCCTTTGCTTTGCCCTTAGCTATCTTACCGTCAAGGAATGTCTTTCCCAACTGACCTATGAGTCCTAATGCTGTCTTCAGAAACATACTATGCTTTATCCTCTAATTTAACTGCATCGTCAACACTAAGTTTATATGGGGCATCTGGTGTACCATACATACCATTAGAAGAACAATCTATTGCATCAAATACATATATTGCGTTCTTCTTTGTTGAGTAATAATAGAATATTGCTCTTCCCATTACATCTTCTAATTGGACCATCATAGGGAATACAGCTTGCTTAGTCGGTGGAAAGATCATTCTACTTGCTGCTCCTGCTACTCCATTACTATCGAGATTGAATGCTATTACAACATCCTTAGGTGACATAGGAACATTCTTAAAACTCAACCAAAAAGTACAATTAAACTCTTTGTACTCTATATCGAACTCTGGTATTACCATCTTGTCAACTTGTTTGTTGGGTTTGACTGGATAATTAGGTAATTTACTTTTCTTCATTGTTTTTCCTTTTATTTACAACTGGTGTAACTTA
>Ga0209042_1001174_pt1 | contig 21276 bp, 22 predicted proteins | sample SaaInlV_200m_DNA_6_FD_184649 | JGI IMG/M metagenome (GOLD analysis project Ga0209042, IMG submission 184649) | Marine microbial communities from expanding oxygen minimum zones in the Saanich Inlet - SI037_S2LV_200m_DNA (SPAdes) (version 2) | ecosystem: Environmental > Aquatic > Marine >...
AGGGGCGTGCGCAACGCGTTCCCGATCTTGGTGGCATTTTCTTTGGAAATAAATCCAAATTCTTTTTGTGCTCTTAGCAAAGCTGGTAAAAGCATAGTGCGCCCTTGTGGTGCAATTTCCCCGAGGTGATCTTTAAAAGTGGAAAGTTGTGTTTCTAGCATGAAATCTCCATCAAAAATTTGTCAGACCTATTTATTATATTCGTAATTACTATCATTGATGGTGTTAATCAAAACTGACCTCCATTTTTCTCTAACGGAATCACCTCAAACTCCGCGAGCGAAGCACGCTATAATTGGAAGAATTATTAGCCACTCAAATCAAGAGAGCGAATCCTATGCTTATCCATTCCGCAACCCAACTTCTCACCATCGCTGGCGGCCCCCAACGCGGGCGCGATCTCGGCGAACTCGGCCTCATCAAAAATGGCGCTGTTCTCATCCGCGAAGAAAAGATCGTCGAAGTCGGCACCACCCCCGAAATGCACGAAAAATATCCCGATGAACCCACACTCGATGCATCCGGCTCTGTCATCATGCCCGGCTTTGTCGACCCCCACACCCATCTGATCTGGGGTGGCGACCGCGCCATGGAATTTGAAATGCGGCTCGAGGGCGCCCATTATCTGGATATTCTCAAAGCGGGCGGCGGAATTATTTCGACTGTACGGGAAACGCGAAAAGCCTCGCTCGAATCGCTCTTGGCACAGGCGCGCCCTCGTTTAATGCGCATGTTCGCCACCGGAACAACTACCGCTGAAGCGAAAACCGGCTATGGGCTGCAAACCGCCACCGAATTGCGGATGCTGAAAGCCCTGCTCGCCCTCGACGACGAAGGTCCGCTCGAATTGGCGATCACCTTCCTCGGCGCGCACGCTATCGCTCCTGAATATAAAGACGACCCACAAGGCTACACCGACCACATCGTGAAAGAAATGCTGCCGATCGTCCACGATTGGTGGGAAACGCACGCTGCGCGCCGCCAGCGCCAACCCTTCGTGGATGTTTTCTGCGAAACCGGCGCCTTCGATTTGGCGCAATCTCGTCAGGTTTTGGAAAAAGCCAAAGCACTGGGCTTCCCGCTCAAGATCCATGCCGATGAGTTTGATAATCTCGGTGGGGCAAGTTTGGCAGCTGAGTTGGGCGCGGCTTCCGCAGATCATCTCGTGGTCACATCCGATGAAGATATAGCCGCCCTCGCCAACTCAGAGACGGTCGCGGTTTCGCTGCCCTGTACACCCTTTGGCTTGGGGCATTGCGACTTTACCCCCGCACAAAAAATGCTCGATGCGGGCGTCATCCTCGCCCTCGCCACAGACTGTAACCCCGGCACTGCCTGGACAGAGTCAATGCAATTTTCGCTTGCCCTCGCCTGCCGTTCGATGAAGTTGACCCCTGCTCAAGCCATCGTCGCAGCGACGATCAACGCCGCCTACGCCATTCGCCGCGAAGATAAGATCGGCTCGCTCGAAGTCGGCAAACAAGCCGATATGCTCATGCTCAGCGTGCCAGATTATCGCCAGCTTGGCTATCGTTTCGGCACGAATCTCGTCAAGAAAGTCATCAAACGCGGACGTGTCTACTCGGTGGATGTTGGGTATTATCAAACAGCTTAAAACTCAGTTCCAGAGCGGATGTGTAGTAAGGCGAAACCGTAGTCGCAGGACAGCATTTATATAACCCGCTCTTCGACTACGTTCTCCTCTTCGTTCAGAACTCCGCTCAGAGACTGGCATCTTCAAAAAAAGGAAATATTATGAGTAAACTAAAAATAGCGTTTATCGGTTCTGGTGCCATGGCTGGCGCGATGATCGCCGGGCTGCTGCGCGAAAAATTGGCTGATCCCGAAAATCTCTTCGCCAGCGACCCGCGCGCCGAGCGAGGTATGGAGCTGCGCGAGAAATATGGAATTCAGCCCTTTACGGATAACGCCGCAGCCGTTAAAGAAGCAAATGTCGTTGTCCTCTCGATCAAGCCACAGCGTTTAAGTAGCGTACTTGCAGACCTAAAAGGAAAGATCCACGAAGATGCATTGGTTTTATCCATTATCGCGGGCGCAACCATTGAGAAGATGAGCGAGGGCTTGGGGCATGTGAAGGTTATCCGCACCATGCCGAATACCCCCGCTCGCATCGGGGAGGGGATCACGGTCTGGGTCGCGTCGGATGCGGTTTCGGATGAGCAAAAGGAACAGGCAAAGAAGATGCTCTCCGCGCTGGGCGAAGAAGTTTTTGTCGAAGACGAATATTATCTCGACATGGCAACGGCCCTCTCCGGGACGGGCCCCGCCTACGTCTACATGTTCATGGAAGCGATGATCGACGCAGGCGTCCATATGGGATTCCCCCGTCGCATCTCCGAAAAGCTGGTCGTACATACCATGCGCGGATCAGTCAATTTCTATGAAAAGAACGACGTGCATGTCGCCGCACTGCGTAATCAGGTCACGTCTTCAGGCGGGACATCTGCCGAGGCTCTCTACTACCTCGAAAAAGCAGGTGTACGCACCGCCATCTCACGCGCCATCTGGGCAGCCTATCAGCGCTCACTAGAGTTAGGACGCGAGAAGAAAGAGCATGTGCCGAAGGATCAGTAGGCCAGTGAGCAATAGTCAGTGAATAGAAACGATAAGAAAAGGAGTATCATGAGCCTTTCAGCATTTCAAAAGAAAGTCAAAGCTGCCGATAAACCCCTCGTGGTGGACTTTTGGGCGCCGTGGTGTGGCCCCTGCAAAAGGACCAAACCAATTCTCGAAAAACTTCGGGATGAATATGCAGGCAAAGTGGACGTGTCTTTTATCAACGCCGATAAATCCAAAGACATCATCCAGCATTACAAAATTATGGGCATACCTACGATGATCGCCTTCCGTGACGGGGAAGTGGCTGTCCGTAAAACAGGCGCACAAACAGAAAAGGCGTACCGTGCCATCTTTGATGCCCTGTTCGAGGGCGGTGAGATCAAGGTTCCGCTGGAACCTTTCGAGCGCTTCATGCGCCTGGGTGCCGGGGCAGTGTTGATCCTTTTAGGATTTAATCAGAGCATCTGGTGGCTGATGGGAATTGGTGCTGTGCTCGCTTTTCTGGGAATTTATGATCGCTGTCCAATTTGGACAGCGATTACGGGGTTCTTTAAGAAGAAGAAGCATAAAAGAAAAACGCCGAAGTTTTGAATACTTCGGCGTTTTTTGTTGGATTGAAATGTTTCTCTAGGCAATCACTATTTTGCATCCTAAGGCATCAACAACTTTGTTGATCGTATCAAATCCAGGATTGCCATCTTCCGAAAGAGATTTGTACAAACTGGCACGCGTAACGCCTGCTTTTTTTGCAACTTTCGTCATTCCTTTGGCTCTGGATGCAATATTCAGCGCGTGAATAAAATCTGATGTATCACCAGTATTTGCTACTTCTTGCAAAAAACCACGAATATCCTCATCGCTTTTGAGATGCTTGGAAATATCGAAGGAGGATGTTTTAGTTTTCATTTTTATTTACTCCAAATCATTCAGAAGGTGCTTTGCTTTTTGAATATCGCTCTGCTGGCTTGATTTGTCACCACCAACCAACAAAAGAACTATGCTACTGCCGCGAACCGTGTAATAGATGCGTAGCGCGCTCCCGAAGAAAAAACGTAACTCGAAAAGATTGGTCTGGATTTGTTTGAAATCTCCAAAATTTCCATTTTCTACGCGAGCAAGCCGAGCCAAAACCTTTCTTTTGGTGGCTGCATCTTTTATTTTTTCGAACCATTTATCAAAGCCTGCTGTGCTGTGAAGTTCGTATTTCATAGAAGGATTGTATCTTTTAGGATACAGTTTGTCAAGGAGGGAATAGCGCAATAGCAAAAGAGAGCTGCGCCACGCACTCCTTTCAACAGGATTTACCAGCCGCGTAGCAAAGTTGGGAAATCAGGGATTCGGTAATCGGGAATTGGGTAAAATCATCCCCAAACCAAGTATAATCTTCTCCGCAGAAAAACCTAACTAACCGAACACTGATTGCTGATAGCTAAAATGTCTTTACTCATCGCCTCCAACCTCACCAAATCCTACGGGCACGTTGATATTTTCAGCGGGTTGAATTTCACTATCGAGCACGGCTCTCGGCTGGCACTTGTCGGGCCGAACGGGGTTGGCAAGACGACTTTGTTGCGCATTCTGATCGGCGAAGACTCCCCCTCCGAAGGGCGAGTGACGAAGGCGAAGAAGTTACGTATTGGCTATTTGCCACAGGCGAAGGATTTTCAATCTGATAGTACGGTTTGGGATGAGTGTTTAGCGGTATTTGCTGACTTAAGGAAGATGGAGAGCGAGATAACGCATCTCGCCGAGCAGATGTCGGACGAAGCCTCAGCAAGTGAAATTCTGGAGCGATACGGACAAATCCAGGCGGAGTTTGAGCATCGCGGTGGATACACCTACGAGACGCGCATCCGGCAGGTTTTATCCGGTTTGGGATTTGTGGCATCCGATTTTGAGATGCCCATCGCCCATCTCTCTGGCGGACAGCGCACGCGGGCTTATCTTGCCAAATTGCTGCTCTCTGAGCCAGATGTGCTTTTGCTTGATGAGCCGACCAACCATCTTGATATTGCCGCCGTCGAATGGCTCGAAGGCTATCTGAGCAAATGGGCGGGCGCAGTGCTGATCGTTTCGCATGACCGTTATTTTCTCGACCATGCCGCCAACGGTATTTTGGAAATGACCGCTGCGGGCGTGGAGACATATAAGGGAAATTACAGTCATTATGTAGCGCAACGCGGCGAGCGTTGGGAACGCCGCCAAAAGGTTTTTAAGGCGGAGAAGGAAAAGCTGCTCAAGGAAGCCGAATATATCAAAAAACATATCGAGGGGCAGCGTGTTGCGCAAGCGCGTGGCAAGCTGCGCCGCCTGAGCCGCATTATTCAGGCAATTGAACAGGTCGGCATGGACGCAGTTTTAAACCGAAAGTGGAGCGCTGTCAGCCAGGATATTCATGTGGCAACCAGCGATCTTAGCCCCGACGAAGCCGAGCGGCGTGTGCGCTCTTTGCGCCTGCCCGATCATCGTCCGGCGCAGCTTCATCTCAAACTGCGTGCTGAAAAACGCTCCGGCGTTAAGGTTATCCGCAGTAAAGATCTGCAAGTTGGCTACGATAAACTCCTTTTCAGCGCACCGGATATCGAACTGGAACGCCAAGATTGCGCCGCGCTCATCGGCCCCAATGGCGCAGGCAAAACCACTTTTATCAAAACCATTTTGGGGCAAACCCCACCCTTTGCAGGGGAAGTAAATCTTGGGGCATCGCTGGAGATCGGCTATTTTTCGCAAGCCCACGAGGGCATGGACGAAAAGAACACGCTCATGCAAGAGATTGAATCTGTTTCGCCCATGCTGCCCGCCAGCATCCGCGAATATCTCAGTAAATTTCTTTTCTCTGGCGACGATGTCTTCAAGCAGGTTTCCACCCTTTCTGGCGGCGAACGCGGTCGCCTGGCTCTCGCGAAACTCGCCTTGCAAGATACGAACCTGCTCCTGCTCGATGAGCCTACCAACCATCTCGACATCCCCGCGCAGGAGATCATGCAGCAAGTGCTGGATGCCTATAAGGGAACGATCCTTCTCGTTACCCACGACCGTTATCTGATCGATGCTCTCGCCACGCAAATTTGGGAAATCGGGATGAACGAATCGCGTTTGTCCGTTTTCAAGGGGACCTATTCTCAAATGCGCGAGGAGCGGGAGAAAGAAACGACACGCGCCGCACTCGAACTTGCTACCGCTAACGGAACATCGACTTCAAAAAGAATATCCCGCAGTGACCCCGCTGCCAAAGAAAAGCGTCGCCATCTCGCACGCTTGCAGGAAGTGGAGAATAAAGTGGCCGCCCTCGAAGCCCGTTTAGGCGAGCTTGGTGCCCAGCTTGAGAATCCCCCCGAAGACGCAGATGCCTTGCGACAACTCGGCGAAGAATATACGCAAGTCCAAGATGAGATGGATGCAATGTTGGTTGAGTGGGAAGCGTTGGCGGAGTAAAAAACAATTCAGTCTCTGAGCGGAGATGTAGCAGAGCGAAATCGTAGACGAAGAGCGGCATTATTGCACACCTCGTCCTTCGTCTACAGGCTCAAAGTACATTCGCCTTCCGCTCAGGAACTGACATCGTGTTTTTTCATCTATAATTCGTGATCATGAAAATCCCCCCTGAATCCCTCTCCTTTGAATACTTCCGCGCATCTGGCCCCGGCGGGCAGAATGTGAATAAAGTCAGCACGGCTGTTCGGCTTCGTTTTGATGTAGATGCTGCTCGTCTTCCCGCTGACGTGCGGATGCGCCTATCACGTTTGGCGGGCAGGAAGATGACCGAGGAGGGTGTTCTGATTATCGAAGCCTCACGCTTCCGCACGCGGGAATGGAATCAAGCCGATGCGCAGGCGCGTCTCGAGCAGATGGTGGCACAGGCATCTATCCCGCCCAAGAAACGCCGTCCGACCAAGCCGACACGGGCATCCATTAGAAGGCGGATGGATGCGAAGAAGCGCAAAGGAAATATAAAAAGGTTGCGGGGAAAAGTGAAATCAGACGATTAGGTGCTGAAGAAGGACGACAAATGCCTCCTTCTTTTATTTACGATCTACTCCCGATCCAGATCAATATCATGATGCGAAATCTCATCATCAATCGGCTCAAGGTGCGTAAAGGCGACTGAGTTCTGCACCCCTGCGCGGATCTCCTCCTCGATATCTTCTGCAATATGATGAGCATCGTGCACCGTCCACTTGCCGGGAACGAGCACATGCACCGAGATGAAGTGGCGTGCGCCAGCCTGCCGCGTGCGCAGGGCATGAAAATCGATCCCTTTTTCGTTGCGGTATTTTTCCAGCACATCTTCCACAGCTTGCATTTCCTCTTCTGAGAGTGATGCATCCATTAAACCTGCAATTGAGCGACGGATGAGTTGCACGCCGGTATAGACAATATTGGCGGCAACTGCGAGAGCGATCAGCGGATCAAGGATAGTCCAGCCTGTCAGCACGACAGCACCCACACCAAAGATCACCCCGACGGATGTCCAAACATCTGTCATTAGATGATGGGCGTCCGCTTCGAGGGTGATCGAGCCGTGTTCTTTGCCCGCCTTGAGTAAAATTCGCGCAACGGAAAAATTAACCAACGAGGCGATGGCTGAGATCACTAAACCGACCCCAAGTTGCTCGATCTCGCGGGGATTGAAGAGCCGTTCGATGGCAGTGACTGCGATCCCCGCTGCTGCGACGAGGATTAACACGCCTTCTACATTGCTCGAAAAATACTCCGCCTTTCCATGCCCATAGGTATGACTTTCATCCGGCGGGCGGGCAGCAATGGTCAGCATACTCAATGCCATAACTGCTGCCAGCAAGTTGACGACAGATTCGATTGCATCGGAAAGCAGGCCGACCGATCCGGTAAGCAAATATGCGCCGGCTTTCAGCGTAATGGTTATAAGAGCAGCGGCGATGGAGAGCCAAGCATAACGAGTGAGAGATTTTCGGTTCATGGTATTTTTAAGTGGCTTTCAAAAAAGTAAAAATAGCTGCGTTCAAAATCAGCCGTATAAGTGCTGTTGAAGGTATGCTTTCCTCCTTCAAAAAAAGTGCAGTTGATCTCTTTGCCGAGCGCAGTCAATTGATCGCAAGTTTCGTGGCTCCACGAAACGGGCACAACCTCATCGGCTGTACCATGATAGAGTTTGATCGGTGAGGTGATCAGGCTGTAGGAAGCGTGCGATGAGATCGCAGAAACAAGATATAGGGGCGTGTCTAACTCTATTTGACTATTAATTAAAGCAGCGTTCTTGAGCAGATCGCCACTCATCGGGGCATAGAGCATGGTTGCATCGATCTTGTTGCTTATGGTGATAACCCGCAAGGCGACTTCCCCGCCCAAGCTATGTGCCCATAAACCAATTTTACTCGCATTCGGCTTCAAAAGGGGACTGACTTGTCCGCCCTGCGATTGGATCAACGCGACCAGGTTCAGGATGTCGGTCGCCAAGCCATTACGATAACGATCGTCGCCCGAACCTGATTCCCCAAAATTACGCATATTTGGGTGAAAAACGATATACCCCTCCCGCGCGATCCGATCAGCAAATACCGTTGAATAGGGCATCAGTTGGTAACCACGCGTATTGTAATTCCCGTGAATGGCGATGATGACGGGAAAGGGTCCCTCCCCTTTAGGAATATTGACAAAGCCATAGATCGGAATGCCATCACTGGGATAGCGGAACTTGTGGCGGATGAAAGAGCCCTCGTCGCTGATCTCACCCAGCATCTCGATGAACCCGCCACCGTAAGTGCGGGCGCGCATTGCGGAGATCGCATATTTCTCCAGCGGATTAGGTGTGCTGGTTGGCGGGGGGACAGTCGCGGTCAAAGTTGGGTAAACACGCGCTGTCCGCGTTGCAGCTTCGGGCTGGAAGGGTGTTGGGGTTGCGGACGCTGATGTTGCGGTGTTTGCAGGAATCGCTATTTCGCTTTGAGAAGGCACGCAGGCGGTGATGAGAAGGAGTAGGAAAAGTGACAGACGTTTGTAGCGCATAAATTCATTATAATGTCAGATGTTCTTGAGATGAATAAACGTATAAACTGACGGTATGCAGACAAAATCTAAGATTTTGTATTTGCCCCCTCTGTCCTACGGACATCTCCCCCAAATTCCAAGTGCGTGGAATTTAGGGGAGAAAGATGTAAGAAAATCTTGTGAAAATCTATCCCCCTAAATGCGAAGCATTTGGGGGGATGTCCCAGCGAAGCGAGGGGCAGGGGGGCTGAACGTTAAACTTACGAATAAGCGTCATCTTGCCGAGTATAATATCCTCATGCCCATAAAAATTCTCTCCCCCGAACTTGCCTCCCAGATCGCCGCGGGTGAAGTGGTCGAAAGACCCGCCTCGGTAGTTAAGGAGTTGGTCGAAAATTCCCTCGATGCCGGCGCAACAAGCATCACCATTACCATCGAGGAAGCGGGTCGGCGTCTGATCGAGATCGCCGACGATGGTCACGGCATTCCCACCGCTGAAGTGCCGCTCGCAGTGGAACGCCATGCCACGAGCAAGCTGCATTCTGCTGATGATCTTTTTCGCATCGGCACACTCGGTTTTCGCGGTGAAGCGCTCGCATCGATTGGCTCGGTGGCACGGCTCACGCTCACGTCGCGCACGGAAAATGCCGACGCCGCAGTGCAGATGCTCGTAGAGGGCGGTATATCCGCGCCCCCTCAGCAAGTTGGGGCGCCGCGCGGGACCGTCGTGCGCGTCGAGAATCTTTTTTATAACGTTCCGGCACGGCTCAAATTCCTAAAAAAGGATGTCACCGAACGTCGCCGCATCGACGCACTGCTCACGCGCTACGCCCTCGCCTATCCCGATGTGCGTTTCAAACTCATCCAAAATGGACAGGCAAAATTGCAAACCAGCGGCAACGGTGATCGGCGCGCCATTCTCGCCACGCTATACGGGGTGGATGTGGCGAAGCAATTGCTCGAGGTGAGCGCGCTTGAAGAAGGCGTTCGTTTAAGCGGATTTATCAGCCCCACTTCGCTAACCCGCTCCAATCGCAGCGAGATTACCTTCTTTATCAATGGACGTTGGGTACAGGATATTTCGCTCAGCACCGCGCTGATCAGGGCATATCACACCCTGTTGATGGTGGGACGCTACCCGCTCGCCGCCCTCTTCCTGGACCTGGAACCTGCTTCCGTTGATGTAAATGTTCACCCGACAAAAGCAGAAGTCCGTTTCCGTGACCCCAACCAGATATTCAGTTTCGTACAGCGTTCCGTACGAAAGGCAATTCTCGCCTATACCCCCGTTCCGCAAATGGGCATCTCTCCACCCGCCTTGTGGACGGAGAAACCCGCACGCCAGAGCGGGATTGATCTGGCATGGCAATTTGCCGGGGATGCTGATAGTGAACAGTTGCCGGTCAACAGTGGTCCGTCTTCAGTGAATAGCGAGCAGGTGGTGGATGACACCCAACGCTCAACGCCCGATTCCCAATTTCCGTCTATAAAAATGCCCCTGCTGCGCCTTGTCGGGCAAATTGGCTCGGTCTACATCGTTGCTGAAGGACCGGACGGGCTTTATCTGATCGACCAGCACGCCGCACATGAGCGGGTGCTCTTTGAGCGTTTACTCGCGCAGCGCGAAGCGAATTCGCTTTCATCTCAGGCTTTGTTGCAGCCAGAAGTTGTACAACTCCCGCCCGCGCAGGCGACCTTGCTCGAAGAGCAGCTTCCCGTTTTACAAAAATTTGGCTTTGAAGTGGCGCCTTTCGGCCCGAATACCTTCCAGATCCGTGCAATGCCGACGCTCTTCTCCGGCAGCAATCCTGCCGCTGCGCTGCGCGTTCTCGTCGAAGATTTTGAAGGCGATGAAACACCTTTGCAGAATAAACTCGAAGAACGTATCGCCGCGCGCGTTTGTAAGCGGATGGCTGTCAAGGGCGGACAAACGCTCTCCAGCGCCGAGCAAGTCTCTCTCCTGCGCGATCTCGAAAACTGTAATTCGCCACGCACCTGCCCACACGGGCGTCCGACGATGATCCATCTCTCGGTCGATATGCTCGAACGTCAATTTGGGCGGACGGGGGCAAGATAATAAGATGAAAGAAGGTGATCTCGGCTTTTCTTTTCGGGTTGCCAAAAGTGGAGATATTCTTATTCATCGCCAAAATAAATTGGCCGCAACCTTACGTGGTGCCAATGCAATATCTTTCATTACTAAAGTAAGCCGTGCCAGTTTTGGTGAAAAGCAACAGTTGATGGCACGTCTTACTGGAAACTACAAGCGCGGTAATGAAAGACAATCGAAAGAACATCCCAAAAATAGCCGCTGAAACCCCGAGGTGTTTTGTGAAAGATATTGAAACAGATCGTTTGATTCTCTCTGAGTTCTCACTGGATGACGCCCCCTTTATTTTAGAAATGCTTAATGACCCTGCCTGGCTGGAATTCATTGGCGACAGGAGCGTAAAAACACTCGATGATGCACGTGACTATATCGCGAACAAATTACAAAAAGCCTTCAGAGAATTTGGCTTTGGCATGCTTCTGGTGGAACTCAAGGATGGAACCCCCATTGGCACTTGCGGGCTTTTGAAAAGAGAGTATCTGGACGATCTTGATATTGGCTTCGCCTTTTTACCAGCTTTCAGAGGAAAGGGCTATGCTCTTGAAGCAGCCTCTGCAACAATCGAGTGGGGAAAGAAAAATCTTGGCATGAAACGGATCTTGGCTTTTACAGACGCAAATAATGCGGCATCAATTACGCTAATCAAAAAACTTGGTCTGGAATTTGAACGTCTGATGGCAGATTTTCCGGATGACGATGCGGAAATTGAATTATATGGGAAAGATATCTGACCACTGGTCACTCTGGGATTGCTCGGTATTGGGCACGATTCTCTTGTTGCCATCATAGGAAATAATATTCATGAAACAATCTATTGCACATATTGCTTTGGTCGTAAAAGATTATGATGAGGCGATTGCATTTTATACGCAGAAGCTGAATTTCAAGTTAGTCGAAGATACCTACCAGCCCGAACAGGACAAACGCTGGGTCGTTGTCTCTCCACCGAATAGCAATGGTGCAACGTTGTTACTTGCGAGGGCGTCTACCCCGGAACAAGAGAAATCCATCGGCAATCAAACTGGCGGACGAGTTTTTCTCTTTTTAGATACGGATGATTTTTGGCGAGATTACAAGGATATGGTTGCCAAAGGGATCGAGTTTGTCAGAGAACCAAAAGAGGAAGAATACGGCACGGTAGCTGTTTTTAAAGATCTATACGGGAATTTTTGGGATCTCGTTGAACGAAAGAGTGCCGCCTAAAAAGCACATACGCCTACATAATTTACCTTCAGCTCAGTTGCCTTGTTACAGGAATTCATAATGACCGCCCAACAGATCCGCGTTATCACCATCTGCATTATCCGCAAAGGCGACGCCATTTTCGTTTTTGAAGATATTGATGAAGTTACCAACGAAACTTTTTACCGCCCCCTAGGCGGAGGGATTGAATATGGGGAATATAGCCGCACCGCACTACAACGTGAGTTTCGCGAAGAAATTAATGCCGACCTTCTCAATCTTCGTTATATTCAAACGCTTGAAAATATATTCATTTGTGATGGAGAACAGGGTCACGAAATTGTGATCGTCTATGAAGGAGATTTCGTCGATCAATCCTTCTATGATAAAGAAGTGGTCATCCTGACAGAAGATAATGGAGAAAAGCTCAAGGCATTATGGGTGCCGATCGCTGATTTTCGCGCAGGGAAATTTCCACTTTACCCGGATGGATTGTTGGAACTCCTATTGGAATCATAAGTTTTCAGGAGAAAAAATCTCATTTTGTGGTTTCGATACGCCCCTCTAAAAGCATTCGGCGCTACTCAACCACCTTCAAAAACGAAACTGTCTGGTGACTAGAATTTTTATAGAGAAAGAAATTAGATGACAATCATCAAAACCGTAATTCTTGTGTTTATTTCATTAGAGCTGGCACATGTGTCCATGCTTTATTTTGCGCCTGAATCGAAAATAGCAAATGCTGTCGGTGTTTTTACTGCCTGGGAAAAATCAAAAGAATATCCGGAAATCCATGATTTTGTGAAATATCTTGTTAATTGGATTGCCGGAGCGAAATTGATCTTTCTATTACTTCTGGCTATGATCGTGATATACGCCGATGCTGAGATTCAACGTATGAGTCTTATCGCCTTAGCTATCGCAACTCTATCTTTTTTCTGGCGCTTATTCCCTCTGATCAAAAAAATGGATGAAAGAGGAGAAATTAACCCCAAGAATTATTCAACTGTTTTAGGGGTGATGATTTTTATCTTTATTGCGGTCTTTTTGGGTGCTGCGTTTATTTAGTTTTCGGGGAATTGGAAGATTATCCCGTTGGACCTTGAAAGTATTTCATGTGAAAAAACTTATAAGATTTGCTATGCACATGGTTGAATAATGAAAAAGATTTCTTTTCTTAAACTTTCCCAAGCTCTCTTCACCCTCAACGCCCTGATCTGGATTGGATTAGGTATCGGAACATTTCTACGCTTAAGCGAGACTTCACCAGAGCTAAAAGTCATCATGACGATCATAGGCGTGATGATGTTCGGGAATGCCGGAGCGCTGCTCCTTTCGGCTTGGTTGCTACCCAAAAAGCGGATGCTCATCCTCATCTTTGTGCTGCTCATACTCATCGTCAACATCTTGCTGACCTTCACCGACCAAGTTGGGTTTTGGGATTGGCTGACCGTGCTGATCGACTTTGCTTTGCTCGGCGTTCTGCTGGGACGTTGGAAATTCTTTACAGGCAGGGACTAACGGTAAATATTGCTCATCGGGCACTCTGTTCTTATAATGGAAACAAGCCCAAAAGGGGGACGTGTCTAGACATCCCCTTTTCCTTTGCATTCTTGGGCAATTTGTTGTATAACTCACGGGATACGTTTATAATGAATAGGTTTGAGTAATATTTCACAACTGGCATAATCACTCATCTTAAGGAGATTTAAAATGGCAACAAAAGTAGGCATCAATGGTTTTGGACGCATCGGTCGTCAGCTTCTCAAAATCGTATTAGAACGCTACCCGGGTGAACTCGAAGTAGTCGGCATCAACGATCTTTGGGATACAGAAACCAACGCACAGCTCTTTAAATACGATTCCAGCTATGGAAAATTCGACGGTGACGTTGAAGTGGTAGATGGCAATCTCGTTATCAACGGCAAAACCATCAAGGTTACTTCTGAGCGTAATCCTGCTGACCTGCCCTGGGGCGAACTCGGCGTTGAGATCGTTTTTGAAGGCACGGGCGTTTTCCGTGACCCCTCCAAAACCCCCGGTCCCCAGTCTCATATTGAAGCTGGCGCAAAGAAAGTTATTCTGACCGCCCCCGCCAAAGGCGGCGATGTTTTCACCGCTGTCATGGGCGTAAACGATGGCGATTACGAGCCCGCCAAGCACCACATCGTTTCGAACGCATCCTGCACCACCAATTGTTTGGCTCCCTTCACCAAAGTTATCAATGATACCTTTGGCATCAAAAAAGGGCTGATGACCACCATCCATTCCTACACCACCAGCCAAAACGTGCTTGACCTTGCCGATAGCGACATGCGCCGCGCTCGTGCTGCTGCCATCAACATCATCCCCACCTCCACCGGCGCTGCAAAAGCCATCGCGCTCGTTATCCCCGAACTCAAGGGCAAACTCGACGGCTACTCCCTGCGCGTTCCCACCCCCACCGTTTCCATCGTGGATGCAGTTTTTGAAGTAGAAAAAGAAACCACTGCCGAAGAAGTCAACGCTGCTATCAAAGCTGCTTCCGAAGGCGCAATGAAAGGTTTCCTCGGCTTCAGCGAAGAACCCCTCGTCTCCATGGACTTCAAAGGCGACGAACGCTCCTCCATCGTCGACGCAGACCTGACCGCCGTTATGGAAGGCAATATGGTCAAAGTCGTCTCCTGGTACGATAACGAATGGGGCTACGCCACCCGCCTGACAGACTTCGCTGCCAAGATCGCTAAAAGTCTTTAATCAAACTAGATGTCATTGCGAGCCGCCGATGTACTTCGGCGGCGTGGCAATCTCCTGCCAAATACAAGGAGATTGCTTCGGTAAGCTAAACGAAGTTTAGCCCCTCGCAATGACATTTTTGTTATCTGGAGAGACACCATGAACAAAAAAACACTCAAAGACATCGACGTAAAAGGCAAAAAAGTCCTCGTGCGTGTGGATTTCAACGTCCCGATCAAGGATGGCGAAGTAGGCGACGATACCCGCATCCGCGCAGCATTGCCAACACTGAATTATCTGCTCGATGAAGGTGCTGCGCTGATTCTCACCTCCCATTTGGGGCGCCCGAAAGGCGAAGCCAAACCTGAATTTTCGCTGGCTCCCGTTGCCAAATATCTCGGCGGCCTTGTAGATTGCCCCGTTAAATTCGCTGGCGATTGCCTTGGCGACGTGGCGAAAGACGCCGCAGCAGCCCTCAACGTTGGCGAAATCCTCCTGCTCGAGAACACCCGTTACCACGCTGGCGAAAAGAAAAATGACCCCGCTATGGCAAAAGAACTCGCTTCATTTGCAGATGTCTTCGTCAACGACGCTTTCGGCACCGCCCACCGTGCGCATGCCTCGAATGTCGGTGTTACAGAACACATCCCCTCTGCAGCGGGATTTCTGCTTGAAAAAGAACTGAAATATCTTGGTGAAAGCATCGCCAATGCCGAGCACCCCTTCGTTGCTATTTTGGGTGGCGCAAAGGTGAGCGATAAGATCGGCGTCATCAACAACCTGCTTGATAAAACTGATAAAGTTCTCATCGGCGGCGGGATGGCGAATACCTTCTTCAAAGCCCAGGGCTACGAGATGGCAGATTCGCTCGTCGAAGCAGATTCTATTGACACTGCTCGAGAATTACTGAAAAAAGCTGGAGATACGTTGCAACTCCCCGTTGATATGGTTATCGCTGATGATTTCGCCGAGCAAGCCCAAAGCACGGTCGTTCCGGTGGGAAATGTCCCCGCTGGCTGGCGTATTTTGGACGTGGGCCCCGCAACAGTCGCAGCATTTGCCGACATCCTGAAATCCGCAAAAACTGTCGTCTGGAATGGCCCGATGGGCGTTTTCGAGTTCCCCGAATTTGCCAAAGGGACGTTTGGCGTAGCTGAGGCTGTTGCCGCAGCAGATGCGGTTAGCATCATCGGTGGCGGCGATTCTGTCGCTGCGATCAATGATGCTGGCTTGGATGAGAAGGTGAGCCATATTTCAACCGGCGGCGGCGCCTCGCTCGAAATGCTCGAAGGCAAGGTTTTACCCGGACTGGCGGCATTGCAAGACAAGTAACTATATATAACCCTAAAGGTTTGTAAAACCTTTAGGGTCTTCTTTTTACACACTGATAACATCCTGAAAACACAATTTTCGTGAAGTTGGGCTATAATTTTGGCTTATAGTTGATCAACTAGAAAAGGAAGGCAATGATGCCCTTCAACGAAGGTGAGAATGTAGGACCTTATCGAGTTATGGAACAACTCGGGCGGGGCGGCATGGCTACGGTTTATAAAGCCTATCATGCCTCGCTAGACCGCTATGTTGCGCTAAAAGTATTGCACCCCGCCTTTTTAGAAGATGAGGGGTTTCTCGCTCGCTTCCAGCGTGAAGCACGGCTGGTTGCAAAACTGGAGCATCCTAATGTTGTGCCGGTTTATGATTTTGCCGAGCATGATAATCAGCCTTATCTGGTCATGAAGTATGTAGAAGGGGAAACGCTCAAAGCGCATTTAAATCGCGGTCGCCTGGATGTGAATCAAATTTGGGGCGTGGTCGACGCGGTCGGCGCGGGGCTGGCATACGCGCATAAGCAAGGTATCCTGCATCGTGATATCAAACCCTCAAACGTGATCGTCGCCGACGATGGGCAAATGTATCTGGCCGATTTTGGCTTGGCACGCATCGCCGAAATGGGAGAATCTACCCTGTCTGGGGATATGATCATGGGCACGCCCCAATATATCTCGCCAGAGCAGGCAATGGGCGTAAAAGACCTGGATAATGGTACCGATATTTATTCCTTTGCCGTCATGCTCTATGAGATGGTGGTTGGGCAAGTGCCCTTTAGCTCAGATACACCTTTTTCTATTATCCACGACCATATTTACTCCCCGCTGCCTCTGCCAAAAACGATCAATTCCTCGGTTCCTGATGAAGTGGAACGTGTTTTACTGAAAGCCTTGTCGAAAGAGCGCAAAGATCGCTACGAAGATGTTCCTGCACTGGTCAAAGCCTTCAAACAATCATGGGATGAAGCTAATGTAGATATGGCAGAAGTGACAATGACTGCGCCAATTCGCCGCCCTGCAACGACTGCGACAGCCCCAGTTGCCTCCTCCGCGAATGCAGCAACGGTTGCACAAGAAGATAAGGCAACCATTGCAAAAGCAGATGCAGCCACCATCACCCAGGAAGACCCGCCAACAAAGACCAAACTTGCCGAAAAAACTAAAAAGAAAAAACGCGCTATCTGGCCCTTCGCTGCTGCGGGGGTTCTGCTGCTAGTGGCATGTTTCTTCATTATCTCCACACTAGGACAGGATGGGCTCTTCAGTGATCTGGCAGAGACCGATTCGCAATTTGAAGAAGTACCAGGAAATCCGCCATTAACGCGACTTCCGCCCATGCCTCCGGAGAGCGAATCCCCTGAAGTAGTGGAAGCGCGAAATTATCTGGAAGAAAACCCTGATGATCCCTACGCTCATCTTGAGCTTGCCCTCGCCATCCTCGATACATCGTTAGGACAAAATCCGCTTGCGTACCAGCAACTCAAAGAAGCTGCTGATCTTGCTGGCGAGGACGTTCAATTTTTTGAAGATGCCGGCTTCGACCTTATGGAGCGCGGTATCTGGACAGGCAGTGCCGCCATGTTTTTGCGTGCGGTCAGAATTACCGAAGTTTACGGTGAACCCAACGGAGAGCTGTCCTACTTCATGCACGAAACATCCTATAAAGCTGCCAGCCAGCCCGAAATGCCTAATTTCCTTCCCTTCGACGAGATCGCCAAGATAGATGAACCCCTCAGCCTTGTCGTTGAAGCGCGTCATACCTATTACCATGGCAATCCCGATGATGCCATTGCTCTGCTTAATGAAGTCAAACGAATGAAACCTGGCTTCCACGAAGCACGTTTGCTCGAAGCCGAAATGCTTGCGCGCGCCAGGGAGCCAGATAAAGCCCGTCGTATTTTTGAAACCATCCTCGCAGACCTCGACACGCCCGAATGGATCCGTGTTGAAGCTGACGAAGCTCTAAGAAACCTGCCCTAGGAGAAAATCTATGCGTACCCCGATTGTTGCCGGAAACTGGAAAATGAACAAAACCGTCGCCGAAGCTCGCGAACTGGTTTCCGAGATAGTCCCCCTTATGAAAGAAATGACCGACGTCAAAGTTGTCCTTTGTCCGCCAGCCCCTGCCCTTTTGCCTATCGCCGCCTTATTGGAAGGGACACAGATCAGACTCGGTGCCCAAAATATGCACTGGGAAGCCAGCGGAGCATACACCGGTGAACTTGCTCCCGCTATGGTGGCAGAGTTTGGGCGTTTCGTCATCATTGGCCACTCCGAGCGCCGCGCCTACTTCGGCGAGACAGATGAAACCGTGAACAAAAAAGTCCACGCCGCTCAGGCAACTGGACTGACCCCCATTGTTTGTGTCGGAGAAACGCTCGAGGAAAACGAAGCAAGCCAAACATCCGCGGTTGTTTCGCGTCAGATCAAAGAGGGGCTTAAAGATGTAAATGCAGACCTCATCATCGCCTACGAACCGATCTGGGCGATTGGCACCGGTCTTGCTGCTACAGGCGAGATGGCAAACGAGACCATTAAAACCATCCGCGCGGTCTTGGCAGAACTCTTTGGAACGGCAAAAGCAGAAGAGATCCGCATTTTATATGGTGGTTCTGTGAAGGGTAGCAATGCCGCCGAATTCTTTTCACAAAGCGATATTGACGGTGCACTGGTAGGCGGGGCAGCCCTCAAAGCAGATGGTTTTGCAGAGATCGCCGCAGCTGCACAAAACGAAGTTACGAAGAAATAAAACACTAAAACTTGAACTTACTTTCCCTTGATGGCTTGATCTGGCTGTTATTGATGCTTGTACCGCTGCTTTTCTTGCAGCGTGCTTTGCATCGCGAGATCCAAGCCATCTTTTTAATCCTAACGCGGCGTGCCAATCTCACAATGGCGCTCTTTGCTTTACTCTTTTTTCCGGGGGTATTACTGCACGAATTAAGCCATTTTCTGATGGCAAAATTGCTCTTTGTCCCAACAGGCGGATTTTCGCTCATTCCCCAAGGAATGCCCAATGGAACTTTACGCCTCGGCTATGTGGAGGTCTCGAAAACCGATATCCTGCGCGATGCCATCATCGGGATGGCGCCCCTCGTTGCGGGCGGACTTTTCATCTCTTATGCAGCGATTTTCCAGCTTCAACTGCTCCCACTTTGGGATGCTTTGCGAGATGCGAACTTCTTTCTCTTTTGGACGGGTGTTCAAGGTTTACCATCTATGCCCGATTTTTATCTTTGGTTTTATCTCACCTTTGCAGTCAGCAGCACCATGCTCCCCTCAGCATCAGATCGAAATGCCTGGCTGCCACTCGGCGGGGCAATAGCCTTGCTCGTGGCCATCGCGATCCTGGCAGGTGCAGGTCTCTGGCTAATAGAGAACCTCGCTCCGCCGCTTAATATCTTCCTCCGCTCCGTTGCAGCGATCTTTGGTTTGAGCGCAGCCGTGCATGGTTTTTCGATCTTGCCGCTGTTGCTCATTCATAAAGGTCTAACAAGATTAACGGGGATCGATATTGGAACCTAGACTTGATTTCACAAAAAGCCTCCGTATGGAGACTTTTTTACAAATTTATTTATTGCTAGTTGATCCGATTATCTCGATTCCAGCGTTTGATCGCATGCTCAATGAGTTTATAACGAGTTGCTTTGGGTGTAAAATCGCGTTCATGTTCGATCAAGCGCTCCGCAACCGCACGATCATGCCCAACTTTTGTGAGCAATTCTTCGTAGCGTTTTTGACTTTCGACAACGGGAGCAAAAAGATCGTCGATCATAGCCTGACGAAGCATTTTATCTGCAACCTTGATCCCAAAGAAGCTTGCAGCTCCCATCCCGAGTAACCCCAGTATGGAGAGCAAAAGCCACAAAAATGGGCTACCTCCTTCTGTGAGAAAAACAACGATTCCCAGAAAAATACTAAAGAGTATCTGGCTTATATTCCCAAAATTATTTTTCTCTTGACTAATGCGCTGATAAATAAATCCACCCGCAAACCCGCCAACAGATAAAGTGCCAGTCGCCAGCAATGCGACAAAGGTTACGGTCGGGGACTCTGTCACAGCAAAGCGAATCGGGAGGTAGATCAATAACCCAACGAACGCAGTGATAAACCATCCGGCAAAGATCGCAAAAGGCATTCGCAACGCATTCTTAATATTAACCAGCGTTTTATTCTGAGGGGGCAGGCTATCTTCGGGTTCGTAGACATTCACCCCACAATGCGGGCAGCGTGTGAGTGCCATATGAAATACCTCTCCACAACGGGCACACTCTAGTTCGTTATTATTCGAATCTGCCACTAAGCTGTACCAAATTGTCGATCACCCGCATCGCCCAAGCCAGGGACAATATAGCCGATCTCGTTCAGGTGGCTGTCAATTGCAGCAAGATGAATGGGGACATCGGGATGCGCTTTTTGCATCACTTCGATTCCTTCAGGGGAGGCGATCATTGCCACAAATTTGATGCGGCTCACGCCCCAGCGTTTTACCACGTCTACAGTAGCAACTGCTGAACCACCGGTAGCAAGCATCGGGTCTAGAATGAGGCAAACCGAAACGGTCGGCTCAATGGGCAATTTGTTGTAATACTCCACTGGCTGCAAGGTTTCTTCATCCCGATACAATCCGATATGCCAAACTTCGGCTGAGGGCATTAATCCCCAAACACCTTCCACCATTCCCAAACCGGCCCGCAAGATCGGCACCAAGCCAATTTTTTCTTTCAACTCAAAACCATCGGTCTCTTCAAGGGGTGTTTCGACAGAACGTGGTGTAATGAGTAGGTCTGCCGTTGCCTCGTAAGCAAGCAGTGCAGAAATTTCGCGCACCAACTCGCGGAATTTTTTCGGTTGGGTATTTTTATCGCGCAAGCGAGTAAGTTTATGTGCCACAAGGGGATGCTGAGATGGATATATATTTGCCATGTTTTTCTCCAATAAAAGGGATAATATTCATTATAGCGGATATTCAGTTTACAATTATGAAAGATTGCTTTTTCTCTCTTGACCTCTGTGCTGAATACTTGTACAGTTCTTATATTGAGATATTCTTATTAGGATTTACGCATTTTTAGAATCCTTGGATTCAAGTCGTAAGTGCAACAGGTTGATGTCCGAAGAATACCTCATAAGGTGTCTTGAAATCAAGGCGTTTTCGCGGACGTAAATTCAGTTTGTCCATAATCATTGTCTCTTCTTCCATGGAGATGTTTATCAGGCTACGATTTTTAGGAAAGTACTGGCGTATTAGTCCGTTTGTGTTCTCGTTCGTCCCTCGCTCCCAAGATGAGTAGGGATTGGCGAAATAACAATCCACATTTAAGGCCGCAGCAATTTCTTCGTGCCCGGCAAACTCCTTCCCATTGTCAAAAGTGATGGTCTTAAGACGAGCAT
>Ga0209042_1001176_pt1 | contig 21266 bp, 11 predicted proteins | sample SaaInlV_200m_DNA_6_FD_184649 | JGI IMG/M metagenome (GOLD analysis project Ga0209042, IMG submission 184649) | Marine microbial communities from expanding oxygen minimum zones in the Saanich Inlet - SI037_S2LV_200m_DNA (SPAdes) (version 2) | ecosystem: Environmental > Aquatic > Marine >...
TTATGGACTTTGACATGGCGGACCTCATGAGCGGTATAGGAACTGAAGTCGGTCTCACCGATGACACGGTCCATACATTGAGCATGATCAAGGTCAATTACCCCGTTGACGCCTACGTCGAGGCGTTCAAGAGCAACCTGCAGAAGATGCAACAGCTGGCCGAGATCAGGAAGGAGAAGCTTGACATGCTGGACAAGCTCAAGAGCGTGCTCACTCTTAAGAAAGGAGAGGTAAGCGAGATCTACAAAGACTACCTCATAAAGACAAACGCGTTCAATGCGGAGGACTTTGAGGAAAAGACCACCCAGCTCATCCAGGGAAGCCCAAGATACGACGAGGACCAGAACCTGTACGTCAGGGGGATCCAGGACCAGATCAATAAGTGGATTGACGAAATCATACAGTTCGTCAACACGATAAGGCTCGTATCCGACGAGGGCACCATCGAGGACAGTATCTCGAAGCTGATTCTCGACAAGGATGGCGCGTCTCCCATGGACAGCCTTGAAGGAATGATCCGTAACATCAGCAGGACCCATCCCGAGTTCAAGGCGCAGAAGGCGGGGATATTCGAAAGGCTGGAGCAGCTACTACCGAGTAGCCAGAGGCTAACCATCAGGCAGAAGAAGCTCATAGAGGACTTCATGAACCTCGCCGAGGTAACTGAGCGAGCCCTTGAGATTCTGTCACTTTACAACGATAACAGGCACCTGATCGATGCCATAAGCAGGCGCTACGAGATCCTGCCGGAGGAGGACAAGCTCAACGTCAACTTCAAGGACATGAAATCGGAGCTTACCACTCTCTACCACCTACTGCAGCTCATGATCAAACCAAGCAGTGACGAGATCAAGATGATCGACGAGCATCTGACCTACCTTCAGGCACTTATAGTCAAGTTCAGGGCACGGAGGGAGGAGACCGAGAACGAGCTCATCAGAGTGGAGGAGAAGAGGAAGCGCAAAGAATTCGACAGAATCAAGTACGAGAAAGAGTCCAAGGGCTTCAGTCTCTTCGGCAAGAAAAAATACAGCAAGGAAAAGTTAAGAGAGGTCGAGCGTGAGCTCCAAGTCATCAAGGAAGACGAGCTCCACCTCCTCGACGGACTTGGCTCCAGTGATACACTCATCGATTTCTACAACGAGTTATCCACGAAGCTTGAGGTTACCAGCGATTACAGGAAGAAACTTACCGAGGTTCTTGTACTCACGCAGGACTACCAGGATAAACTCAGCGGCATCATGAAGAGCAACAGGTTCTACGAGAGGACATCAGAGCTCACGGGCGCCGAGCAGGGCAAGATTATATACAAGATCCTTGCGGAGCAGGAAGACCAACTGAACAGGGAGGGAATACTCAACGAGATCCTTGACATAGACCACTTCAAGGACTACATGAGGAGCATCATCAGGATCTACAGGACCCCCAACATAATGGGCGTGAAAAGCAGCTACCGCAGCGACTACCTGTGGGTAACAGTCCAGACCCCGATGGGCGTCTGGGATGAGGACCTGACACAGGAGCTATACACAGCCTTGGCGGCATACGTCACGGGAGACGTGGGCAAGACAATCACAGTCAGGATTGTCGAGTGCCGCGACCCGTGGGTGATCCGCGTCGTCGTAGTTGCGGGAAGGGGCAGAGTAGAGGATATCGCCCAGTATGACGAGATGGAGCGACTGAACAGAAAGGCAAGCGAGTTCGAGAGTGGTCTTAGCAGGAGCTTCCTAGTAGAGCACAAGGGCTCACTTGATGAGCTTCTTGAAGGACTTGAGAAGAAGTTGAGCTCCTAGCCCAACATTACCTTCTTTATCTCTTCCCAGTCCTCTGTTTTTACAAGTCCCTGATCCAGGTTCATCTTGCTGAATCGCTCGATCCTCTTGTGGACGATAGTGAATTTCTCCTTTGAATCATAACCGCCAGCCAGGATCACAACGTCAAGTCGGTCCCCGAACTCGTCCACGAAAAGTGATTCACAAATCTGTGGGATGTCGATGCCAATAGACTCCTGGAGCCATGTACTTACCTCGTACTCCAGCTGCCCTTTCTGCAGCTCGTCCCTGAACTTGAGGGGAGCCTTCACGAGGACATAGATCATCTTCGCGGTTGTGATATCAAAATCCATCAGCGGCTGCTCAAGGGTGATCTCAAGGATATTTCTGAAGCTCTCATAGATGTCCATGCTACAACCTGAAGCCATTAGAACCGAGAATAATTCAATGTTGTATGATGTGGACAGCTTGTTGAGGTCTCTGATGAAGCCCTCCTTGTCCAGTAGAAGCTCGATGATATAATCCAGTACATCGATGCCCTTGAGTACATCGCCATCTCTGTGAACCCCATCGTAGTCTTCCAGTTTTCCCTGGTCGACTAGAATCAGCGGTGTTGATGCGTCCCGTCTGATCCTGCCAACTGCGCTGAAAGCGTTGTACAGAGCGTCTCCACTATGGGCCATGGACGGGAACACGCATACTCCGAGGGTGCTCTTTTCCTTGCCCATGAAGTGCCTGTGGATCTCAGGCAGGATCCCTGCCGTTGCCCCCTCAGAGATGTTACTGATGCTGAGTATTTCCTTGTGATAGTCGTAGAATAGGTTGCCCAGGATGCCCTCCATGTTCACCCCCTCCAAGTATGATCCTAGGTCGAACCAGTAATGGGGCTCGTACATTGTATCCATCTGGAGGCTGTGCTCAGGGTCTAGTTCAACGGTTCTATGCTGCAAATCTTTTCTATGAAGTACGCGAAGAAGAGTGTAGATGTCAACCTCCGTGAGCTTCTCGGACTCGTTCAGGGTATCAAGTGCGTATTGGCCCACCGTTACCACAGCCTTATCAGGTAGCACGGGGGTAATTGCTCTAATCTGGTCCCTGAGACCCGACAATAGTTTGACATCAATGTTTGCGCTCAATGGAGGATACCGCACCTAGCATCATACTGGGGGATACTTGGATATGAGTTTCGCTTTATTTATGGACGGGGATTTCAGTGAGCAGACAGGGAAGGTAATCACTCTCGTGGTGACCTTCGTCTCGATGGGCATAGGTTTCACTTTGATACCTCTTCTTCCCGCGCCGCTCCCGTTCATCGTGGCCTTCCTCGTTGCCTGGGCTACATACAAGGACAAGTGGTACGGCATGATGTCTGGCAGTCTGCTCATTAGTCTCGGACTGATATACCATCTGTCCAGGATCGGCTTCTTCCAGATATTTCCAGGTCCACTGCAGAAGGTGGTGATCCTGAGCTTCATTATAGCTCCTTTCATAATTTGCCCCGCTATGGCTACTGATAACCTCCAGTTAATAGCGATGAACATGGGGATAATCGCGGTTTCCCTCCTCTTCTTCAAGAGCACGTTCTATCTCGCGATACCACTGATCCTTGTCTTTGCCACCATTTACAAGGGGAAAGGAATCGCTTTCACATTCGTCTACTATATTTTCCTCTCTTTACCGCTGCAAATCATTCAATACCTGAAGACTTTTCAGGAGGGAATCTTCCCCCCGTTATACACACCGTTGAACCTGGTGTTCAGTGACATCCAGAGTGCTCTGAGTTACATCAACATGGACGAATTGTCAAAAGTCGGGTCAAGTATATCTGAGATTCTTTTCACCAGGGGTTTCGAGAGATATGTCAACGAAGTTCCATCAACCGTCATCGAGACTTTCAGTACATATCTAAAGACTGATTTCACTGATTTTATTCATACTTTTCCATTACCGGCGTCATCCGCCCCTGTGTACGTGAAGGATACGTTCATGGATTTCGTCGCCCAGTACATCCCAACATATTCCGAGTCAATACTTCTCCAATATGTGGAAACCACCCTCCCACAGTTCTTCAGGGGGGCAATTGCGTACGATATTCAGATAGCCTTGCCATCGGTAACTGACCAAGTTCTGGCTACTCAGATCCAGGAGCATTTTCCAATGTACGTCAACCTCGTATTCCAGGAGTATTTCCGTGAGGCGATTACCCAGCTTGTAAATTCGATGCCTGGAATAGGGTTCTTCATGGTAATCATGGCCGGATTCATCTCTGCCATTGCGCTGCTTAACATGAGCCTGCCCAGTCCTGTACAGCAATCCGTGATCCCCGGCAGGTACGTTGATGTTCTGGTTTATGTTCTGCCCATTTTCGTGGCAGCCATCACGAATCTTACCTTCTTCACCGCCATTGACCGGCTTCAAATTCCCCTGGCCTTCCAGGCTACGGTAAACCAAGCTATCATTGTAAACTCAACAATTTTCACCGTTCTATTCTCCGCCCCAGTCAGCTTCAGTAAGTACCTGGTTGATCTCAGAGAAGTGAAGGACGTCCGGTCAGAGTCTCTCGGTGAGGAGTGTGACCTCCAGTTAAAGAAGCTCCGTAGGTACATTGTTCTCATCAGCAGGATGAGAAGCCCGGTCCCTGACAACTTTATCGAGTTGAGGACCCGCATGTTGATCGCACAGGACGAGGTGGGCGAGATCAAGCGTAACGCCGAGGGGGCAAAAGACATCAAGGATATTGACGAAAGCATTAGGCGTATCTATAATGGACTCAAGGACGACGTTGACAGCTTTGAGGCCCAGTTCGATATTGCGTTAAGGGAGTATTACATCAAGACGAAGTTCGAGTATCTTGAGGCGGCAGGCGAGGTTATAGAGCTTGGGCTGGAAGTTGAGGCCCCCGTTCAGCTCTGGGAAGACATGGAGGTCAGCCTTGAAGTCAAGTTGGATTATATCGAGGGGATCGTCGCCTCGGGCAGGGCGCTGGTCGAGGAGCTCATCGATACAAGCGACAAGATATACGAGATCATCAGCAGTCTCTTCGAGCCCACCCTTCCCAAGGACAGCGCAACCCTGATGATCAGCAGGGAGAAACTCGACGAGGACGAGCCCTGGGTCATCATCGACGCGATCCTCGTAAGCCTCAAGAACTGGGAGAAACAGTATGGCGCTGACATCGTGAACGCGACCAAGCCCATCGTGGACAGCGTCGAGACCATCATCCAGCTTAGCAAGCGCCAGGGCAGCCTCACAAGTCTACTCGGTGACCGGTACGAAGAGATAAGAGAGCTGGCTGAGAGCATTGAGGAGCGCACTCTTGCGCCCGACGATGAGAACCTCAAGGTGCTCAAGGTTATACTCATCAGGGACACTATCCTGAGCACCGTCGAGGTGGTGGGCAAGATTATTGGGATCCTATACTACCACATCAAGGATCTGGAATTCAACATCAACCTTCTTCTTCCTCGTGAGGATTATGAATGGAATAAAAACCTGACACTCACGGAGAGGATGAACCAGAGCCTGGAGGTCATCAACAACTACGAGCACTACAGGATCGATGAGATCATTAACCACCTCTACAGGGTGCTGAGCTATATCGATGAGGCCGTGGAGACTATAGAGTATTACAACGAACGCAAGGAGATGCTCCTTAACTACCCGGTCTTCGAGAAGAAAATCGGCAGGATACTTGAGGAAAAAGGTGAGGTAAAACTGGGCGAGCTTGGTGCCACCGAGAGGTACGGTAGAGAATACCTGAAAATGTACCACAGAACGACCTACTCCCCGCTACAACTGGAGGAGACGACAGACAGCCTGAGGAGGCGCAGGAATGACTGAGATCAGGGGAAGGACGGGTGACAGGAAAACTGCCACAATCGAACTGGATGGCGAAACTATAACTTTCGAGGTCAAGCCAGGGTTCCTCAGCGGTAAAGGGCTTGTCGAGACCATCAAACTTGACGAAGTGAAATCAATCGAGACGGGGACCGGGGTAAAGCCTTACAAGGACGCCCAATGGGCCCATATTTCGCATAACCGGGGATCCATCGAGTTCTTTACGGATAACAAGGATCCATTGATCGAGCTACTATCTTCCGTGAGTCAGTTCCTGGACGATAGGGCAAGGCATTTAGCCGAAAACGAGGCAGCTTTCCTCTCAATCAGGGGAGCCCACATGGCCCTAATCGTTCTGAATCTTGATCTGATTGACTCATTGCTGAGACTTGTGATGCTCTTAGAGGGGCCAGTCAGGTGGGACTACTTGGAGGCCGAGCTGGTTCAGGTCGAGGGGATCGTGATTGACAGGGTCAACCTGCAAGGTCTTAAACCATCGACTTTCACCACAAAGATGCTGCGAAACGGAGTTGAGCGTCGCCTTCCATGGACGATTAAGCAAGAGATCCATGACACCCTTTCCATTGTATCTCAAGAGGCATCCGAGAGATCAAAGAACCTCGTGAAGTGGTTCCCGTCTGATCTTCACGGACTGTTCGTTGACATGTATATGACCCTCTGGAACTACCAACTTGCACCCATTACCGGTATCGAGCCAGTTGATGAGGCGAAGAACTCCCAGCTTATACTCAACAACCTCCATAGGGCGGTAGTAGATTACAGCGACGAGGAAACTATTGACGTCCCGGTTATCGGGAAGATTGAGCCCGCTCAGATAAGAGCCAGACTCTACATGTGGACGGAGTTACTAATTGAGTCCAAATTCAGCCTCGACAAGGAATGATTAAGCCCCGGCGGCCCACTCTATCATGTTCTTCCAGAGCAAGCCGTAGCCGTCCCATTCGGCGAACTCCTGTGGGCACCAGTGTGGCCCGATATCAGTTGTGTATGCCACACTCCTGCCCTTCCCGTAGCTTCCAACCACAAGCAGGGGATCGTCATCAACTATCGCCAGTGTCTGCGCCATTTCCTTGGGCTTTACCAGCTGGTAACCCAGCAGGTGAGGCCATTCATCCGGCAAGTTCACGGTTATCGGATGTTCCTTGGATTTTCTGGGCTTGACCCCCTCGGGTCTCTCACAGCGATCATCAGAGGCCATCATCTTCACGGGTAATACCTCGGCTATGGGCGTCCTCTGGTACATGGCCGCGCCGTTGATCCCCTGGAAGCTCATATAGCCCCCGGCCATGATGAGCCCGCCTCCTTTTTTGACGTACTCCATGATGGTTTTTAGCCTGTTGGACGTCCGCTCCCCGTGGAGCCATGTCTTGGGATGGAGAAGGAAGCTGTCCGCCCCGATGTCGCTGAGGATGATGACATCATAGTCGAGCTCCTCTACAGTGAACGGGAAATCGTTCGCCGCTTCATGGGCGGGCATGTGAGTCAACTCGATCCCGTGTTTATCCATCGCTTGGCTGAACCACTTGAGCCCCGTCTCGTAGACCCCGCTCACGAAGTGGTTGAAACCCTTGTAGTGGGTGCTGATGCTGACCCAGCTCTCGCCCACCAGTAACACTCGCGTCATGGCGTTGATGATGATTCACGGCTTTTCAGGGCTTTGATTCGCTGGGTTTATCTGGGGGTTTGCCTCGTAACTTGAGTGGTGAGCTGGGGAGCAGCTTTCGGGCGCAAGTCTGAGGAAACTCCATCCACCGTGCAGGACTGCGATGACGTGAGTCATAGGGGGAGACCTCTGGCAACGGACAGAAACGATACCTCCCGCGGCATGCGATGATTCCTTGGAGGATGAGGTCGCCGCGGGCCTGGGTGAGACGACTGACCCGCAGGGTGCAAGGGCGAATAGGCGTCTATACCCGCCTGCAAGGGGACGCGGGTAGCCTGCATAGCTAAATGCTGCATAATACAGGAGATGGGTTACACCCAGCACACCATCATCCTACACAGCATACCATCGAAAACGGTTTTTTATTGTATTGACCCACCAGGTGGCTGCGGTGGCCCACCAAAATATTAACACACGGTCAAATACCCCATCTAAGGATTGTTAAAGATATTGTAGAGCTCCATTGATATCTATGGGGCTCTTAATAATGAGTTATATTATACTATATGCAATATTCTGAAAAGTTTTCCTTGGAGAGGTTAAACTAATTGCAAATACGCGTGCGTCCCGCGTGGGGTGCCCACCCTGTACTCTTCTGACCCAACAGCCCCTCTTTCGCCATATAACCCCGTGGAACTGCCTCTAAACACTGGTAATGGTGCCGATGACAGTGGGGAAATAGTATCGACCCAGTTGGAAACGGCAGAACCCACCTAACCATCTGTGTTAGTGCTTTTCGAATCAACTCGAGGAGGAAATGTACGTGGGGTTTGACCCTAACCCGAGTTAAATCACATCTTTGGATCGAATATAATGACTTGACACCAGTGTATCATTATAGGTGACAGTTTTTTCTAGTGTAAACATCATATAGCTTTCCAGTTTACCAAACAAAGGAACGCCCTCACCAAGTAGAATAGGTATCCGTGTGAGTATCATCTCGTCTATGAGGTCTTCTTTTAGGAAGCTCTGAATAACATTTCCTCCATCAATGTAGAGATTCTCATATCCCTTTTTCTTTAACATCGTAACAAGTGTCTTCAAGTCGCCCTTGACAATCTCTACCTTATCCTCCAAACTTTCTGGAACTTTGTCTATTGTGTTGGTGAGTACAAATACTGGTTTCTCATAAGGCCATTCACTGAAACCGAGGACTGCTTCATACGTGTTTCTTCCCATCACAATGGCATCTATGTTTTCATTGAACTCTGCGTATCCATAATCTGATTTGGATGGGTTTGGTATCTCGTTTAACCATTCGAGGTCTCCATTTTTTCCTGCAATATAACCATCAAGGCTAGTTCCTACGAATACATAATTGGTCATATGGTTCTCGACCTTACTCATTCGGGGGATAATATAGAATGCTCCGTTACTTATGAATTAGAAAAAAGAGATGTGGCAAGGTCAACACTGGCAGTGTTTTTCGATCCCACCCACCGAAACCCTGAAACAGTGTTCTGAAGGGAATGGGAATCACACTGAATCGAACCCGTGGCTGGGGATTGACTGGTTGAATCGGTGGGTACCGTAGCTGTCTCTCGAGGGTGAATGTATCGACTAGATTCGGCTACCGAGGAATGCGGTGGGTGTGGTACAGGCTGGTACCGTGCCAATCGAGGTGAGTATGTATGGAGTTCACTAGTCAACTTCTTGCTATAGAATGTAAATAATACCAATTGGGATGGCAAAGAAAACTGCTATAACCCATGCAAATAGGCTGTATATAGCGTTCTCGTTCTCAGTGATCATTTCTCCAAGCACCTCTGCAACCCTGATGGGTACAAATCTGAGGGGTGAAATGAACCAGAGTGTAATCGCCATGAGGTTTAACAACACGTGAGCTGACCCTAGGACCATCCCCACAGTTCCTCCAGCGATGTACCCATAGATTTGGGACATATCCACGGCTGTAGCAAGGTTGCATCCAACAAGGTACGGATAAGCAGTCTTTAGATTGACTACCCTAGTTGCTAGGAATGGTATAACCAGACTACTCCCGATACTGCTACTGCCTACAATGAATGTAATGGTAAAACCTGTGAGGAAACCCTTGGCGGGACTCTCGAAGGCCGCCTTTACTTTCTCCTCCCATCCCGTCTCGATCAGTTTCTCCAGTCCCTTTGTGATCAATCCCATTGAGAAAATGATGACTAGGAACCAGAAAATGAACATGAACACTCCCCCGCCTAGTGTGCCCAGATATCCGACGACGAAATTCTTCATAGGTTTTATTATGGGTTCCTCGATGATGATGTCGATGACTGTGTTCTCAAAAGATGCGAATATCGTCTCCATCTGAAGAACCTCCGTATAGAAATCGCCCAGTCTTAGGACTATCTTGCTAATCAAACCGGTGGTAAGCTCAAGTGTGAAGAATATTGCGATTGTGAGGCCTTCGTAAACGTCGTCAACAATTACTCCTGGAATTGTGTGTTTGAACTCTTTCATTGTCATTCCTCTCTCGATTCCAAAAGCGACGATTGTGTTTGTTACGGTTGTTCCGATGTTAGCTCCTAGAACCATAGGTACGCCAAACTGGATTGCCGTTTCCATGGGTAATCCGCTGGCTACCATACCTGACATGCTGACCATTGTGGCTGCTACGACGGCGCTGCTGCTTTGGACTAGTGCTGTTGAGAGCATTCCAAGTGCAAGCCCTGTGATGGCGGCTGTGTTTCCTGTGATCATGGCTAGTATGCTTCCTTGCCATTCTGTGAAGATGAGTTTGAATCCGTGTTTGACTCCTTCTAGGCTTGAGATGAAGAAATAGATGCTTAGGGCGAGTGTGATTATTAGTCTGGCTCTGTCGTTGGATATGATTGGAATCCTTGAGTGCCATTTGTTTTTTTGGTTTGCCATTTTAATGCCTCTATATTTACGATGTGTATTGGTTTGATGTGGTTCAAGAAAGGCGATATAATATATTGTTAAGCCATGTAGAATATAGTGGTCTATATAGAATCATAAGGATTTTCTTGGATTTCGTATGCACGAATCGACCCATTTCGGCTGCCGAGGATGCTCTCACTGACTGAATAGACTGGTAGCGTGCTCCTCGAAAGAAGCCGAAATATCGACCCATTCATCATCGAAAGAGGCTGAAATGGTGGGTGGCAAATTGGGGCTAGAAAACATGTATGACATCAAAAATAGGTGAACAAGAGAGGGACTGGGGGCTCTTCGCGAGGAGTGAGGGTATATCGGCGGCATTATTCCCCCTCCTCTTCTACTTTTAATTGGGAAGGAGAATCAGAAATGGTGTCAATGCTGTCCAAGTATATTGGTCATAAAACTACGCGGGCGCTTTGCTCATCGGAGATCAAACCAGAGGTTGATCAGGTCCTCAGCAGGCTTTGACCTGGGCGATGCCCCTCTGGTGTGATCATAATAATATGACTCGTATGACTCACCCACCCGGTCATATTGGTCAAAATAGTCCCAACGCTCGGGGATGAACCCGTTTATCCATTCCTCGTCCTCCATTGCCTTGAACACGCCCTCGTAGTAGACCACCTGTTCCCTGAAATCAAGGCCCTCCGTGCTCAATTTCCACTCGGAGGCCTCACCCCCTTTCTGCCCATCAGAGCTCGTGGAAGAGAACACGTAGTAAACAGGAAGCTTTCCTCCGACGTACTCTCTTGGTGCGTTGAAAAAGCCCTCTGTGATCGCGGCTATCTGCTCAGGTGTAGGGTCCGCGAGATCATCAATTCCTGAGCTGTAGAGTCCGGGGAAAATGGTGATGAGTAAAACATCGATATCTTCGAGAAGTGGTAGAACCCTCTCATCCGCGTTGACCACATTGAATGCTATCTGCCCCGAGTAGACCTCTCTGACCCCTGCGATAATATCCCTCCAACCCTCGACGTACCCCTCCGCCTTGAACGTATCCCCCTCAGGGAAGAGATAAAGAACAAACATCTCAACACCGTGCCTTTCCACCATCTCGGCACGGGGCACGATATACTTCTTCCATGCACTGAACCAAGCGTCAGACCACTTCTGGTCGTACCACATGGACTCCAAAGCGTCATAATCGTCCTGGGTCAGGTTCCAGTATGGAGCCGTTTGTTCAACATGCATCACGTTCAATCCTTTGGAGTGAGCAGCGTCAACAAGTGCGGCATAATATGTCTCGTTTGCAAGTGATAGCTTAGTTCCCTCAGTAGCAAACTCAGGAAAGGGAAGCACTTGAGTGTAGAACAACGCCGGCACAACGCCAACCCAGTTTGCACCTACACGCAACGGCCCCTCCATTGCATGACCCAGAACAAGGTCCCTGCACTCCGAGTCCTCCGGGGCTATGTTGAACTCAGGTGAGCCTAGCTCGTCCCACACGTCCCCGAAAATCGCCCCCTTGACATCCAACTTTAGTGGGATCTCCTTCCTCACCTCCACCTCAATCAGGTGTGAGTTGTTGAACTGAAGCCTGTAAACTCCTGGTTCGGATGCCGTGAAATCAATGGTTTCGTTCCCTTGGGGCTCCAATAATGCCCTGTAGTTCGAGGCGTACCATGTGTCGATCATCTCCATGTATACTTGGGCCCACCCATCCCCTGATGATGCGTTGAACATCTCAACAGGGTCGATGACTGTGCTCTCATTTGATACCGCTATTATTCTAGGTATCGAGTTATTTCTTACAGGCCCCGCTGGAATCTTGTAGCATGAAGGTGGAACATCAACCACAGGAGGTTCCTCCGGTTCAGGATCTGGTTCAACCGGGGTCTCTGGCGTCTCCTCTTCTGAGACCCCATTGTCCTGGATTCCTGGGTCAAACGTGACCTCTCCTTCATTATCCTCATCTGGGCCTGTCAGAACACTGAGAGCTAAAGACCCTACCAGAAGCAGGACCACTACGCCTATCATGGTGCGCTTGTTCAGAAAACCACCAAACAAAAACAAGGACACCGCCTGATAACATCTTTCATCCAAAACACGCACGCGCGTTTACCTGATCTCCAACCTGAGCCTTCTTCTCAATATGTAGCTAGTAAAACTCGGAGGTATTTCATCACACTTGGTGTTCCTGTGTTGATCAAATGTCTCCTTCTAACAAGGTATTCTATAGTTCAAGGTCTGCAGCGACCAACTCAAGCAGAAGAGCGTGTTATAGATGCGATCTATAACACGCAGAATAACATATCACAACACCACTTGTAGGCAATCCTTCCAATCGAATCAATATTCCTCACCAAAACTTATGAATAGAACAAAACAGTATCATTAAGTTGATCAGTTTTGGCTAGGATTCTCGTTGTTGATGACGATGAAGATATTTGTGTTTTAGTTGGAAGAACTCTATCCAATGAAGGATACAAAGTAGACCTTGCTAAGGACGGGGTCCAAGCTTTAGAGTCGATGGGTGAGTCTGATTATGATCTTGTTGTTCTTGATGTGATGATGCCTAACAAGAATGGTCTTGAGGTGATACGGGATATGAAGAACGAAGGTCGTTTACGGAGTATACCTATTTTGCTTTTCAGTGCTCTTGGAACTGGTACGAAGATGATGCTTCAGGATGAAAATCAGGCGGATGATTATGCTCAGAAACCGTTTATGAAAAACGATTTTCTAATGAAAGTTAAGAAATTGATAAATAAAGCAAAATAATTATTGTTTGAAGGGTAGCCTTATGATGAAGGTGCTGCCTTTGCCTGGGCCATCTGACTCAACCCAAATCTCACCGTTATGCATATCAACAATCCCCTTACAGATAGCTAACCCCAACCCAGTACTAGATTCACCAAGCCCATGCCTAATCCCAGGAAAAGGCACAAAAAGCTTACCAATATCCTCCTCACTCAACCCAACACCCGAGTCCTTCACAGACACTTGGACATGATCCTCACCGGGTTCCACAGAGACCGTGACGTTTCCCTCCGCTGGTGTGAACTTGTTAGCGTTCCTTAGTAAATTAACGAAAAGCTGACTAATCCGGGTCTCATCAAAGTCAACCATCACCTCTTTAGGAGAAATAAGATCAATCTCCTGTTGTTTCTCAGAGAACAACGGAGACATCTCCTCAAGTATCTCACCTATTATGGATACTATGTCGTTTTTCTTGGGCTGGATATCGAATCTTCCCGAGGTTATCCGTTGAACATCCAGCAGGTCGTTAGTTAATGTTACGAGTCTGGTTGCGTTTCTGAATACGACTTTCAAGTCATTTCTGATGTCTGGTGCTATGGTTCTGTTGGGGTCTTCTAGTATGAGTTCAATGTATCCGAGGATTGATGTTACTGGAGTTCGTAGCTCATGAGTAGCCGTAGAAATAAATTGGGTCTTCAACTCACCAAGTTCCTGCTCCTGCTCAACCCTCACCTGCTCAACAAGAACCTGCCTCTCAAGCTCCACTTTCTCCTCCGCCGCATGAACCCTGCTCAACGCAGACGCAACGTTCCGAGCAAGAACCTCCATCATCCTCTCATCATCTGAACTATACGCATCAAGCTCCTCACTCTCCACATTCAACACACCAAGCACCCGATCCTCCACCATAATCGGAACCGCTAACTCTGAACGAGAATCAGTAGTCCCCTTAACAAAATCAGGGTCAAGACGCACATCACCTAAACGTATAGTACGTGCTTCCCTAGCAACTCGAACCGTAACACCCTTTCCATCAATAGGAAACACCATTGCCTGGAACTCGGGGAGGTCAACACCAACAGTGACTAGAGCATTATCTTTGAGAATCTGGATTGATGCGTTTGGAAGCTGTAGAACTTCTCTCATGATGCGGAAAGTGGTTTCTATAATCTCGTTTTCGGATTTTGTGACTCCAAGTTCGAGGGAGAAACTGTGTAATGCATTTAGCCTTTCATCATATTGTATCTTTGAGTACGCGGATGCGACATGCTCTGCAAGAGTCTCCACAAGTTGTTGATCATTTTCACTGTATGCGTCAAGCACTTCAGTCTCAAGATTAATAACCCCTATCGCTTTCCCCTCAAACACCACAGGAACAGCAAGTTCTGAAAGCATCTGAACCCCAATAAGACCATCAATATACAATGGATTATCGCGAACATCTCCAATGTTCAAAGTTCTTCCCGTATTTACTGCCTCAACAATGATACCAGGTCCATCAAGAGACCGGAACATGTTTTGGACTGGTTCTGCACCCCATACATACCTGTTAGCTAATTGATCGCCTTCTACAATACTCAATCCACCTATATTGAACTCAAAGTATTGTAACAAATAGGCTTGAGTGATGTTTGCTATCTCATCAAATGTTTCTGTTGAAGCCAAGGCAGCAGCATGATCATGAAGAGTTTTCAATTTATTCTGGAACTCCATGCTTTGGCTGCGTGCGAAAGCCTCTTTTTCATCAGCCCAAATCGATATAATGTTTGACGAGACATGTTTTGCTAGAATTTCAATGACCTTAAGATCGTATTCAGAATAAGCTCTAGGAACCTCGGTTTCAATATTAATAACACCAAATACGTTATCTTGGACAATAATCGGAACCGTCATCTCTGTTTGGGTTAAGAAATACTCGTCCGAAGCCTCGTAATAGTCTGGGTGTGTTGCCGCATCGTAAATTAGTTGAGATTCCTTCTTCTCAACGGTCTTTGCGATAATCCCAGTTCCATCAAGGGGAATGAGAATCTCGCCGAAATCATATCCTCGTGAGGATATTTCTCGCATTTGGTTTTCCTCGCGTATTAAGAAACCTACTGTGTTAAAGTCAAGTAATCTGTCAATAATATTCAAAGTCTGTTCTGCTATTTCCTCTACCGATTTGCAGTTTTCAAGAGATAACGTGTGCTCATGAAGGGCCTCAAGCTGATCCTGATACTTTATCCGATCAGTCACATTTCTACTGATTACACCCAACCCAGAACCTGCTTTATATGCGTGAATATCGTGAATGGCTCCTCTTGCAGACACAGACTCCACTTCAAGAAATGTCACTGGCTCACCTGTCTCAATTACCTTCAAATACGCATCATATCGTCCTGTAGCCTTCATCTGTGGGAACACTTCCAGCACGTTTTTCCCGATGATGTCCTCTTTTTTCATACCTGATTGTTTAACCCAGCTATCATTGAAGTCTAGATAACGCATATCCTTATCCAACAAGATATGAACATCAATTGCCGACTGCATAAACCCACGGAACAAATCCTCACTCGCCCGAAGCTCGTTTTCCATCTGTTTTCGTTCAGTTTCATCCTTGTACACGACTACTATTTCCCCGGTGTCAAGTCTGTACACATAGTTATCTCGCCAACCAGTGATCCGGTCATCCGTGTACATACCGATGGGGAATCTTTCGGGTACCCCTGTCTGATGGACGCGTCTGAGGACATCTAGTAACCCAAATTCGTCTACTCCGGGGAATACCTCGGTGACTTTCTCTCCGATCAGATCCTCTCGCTTCGCATGCTCGATCTCCTCGACACCAGCGTTGACTTCAACGAAGATGAAATCGTTTCCGTCATCGACAGTCCTGTATATGACTAACGCGAGACCCATGTTGTCGATTACGTCGCGGTATGAGCCAGAGAAAAAAGGATCCATAGAACAAAGATTCCTAGATTACTTAATGAATGTATTTAGAACCAATCAAATTATACCTCCAAACCTTTGACCTTCAAACAGGGTTCTTCTACCTTTTTTCCATCTTTCCACATCACACACTTGACCAACCCACGCCCCGAGACAAGCCTCGTAAAACTGGAAACCTTACGCTGTCTTACGGCGTTTTTTGGCCTAGGAAAACCCTAGCGTCGAAGGTATTGCGAAAGTATTGTAAGGCTGGCAGGGATCAAACTCTAGAATCAGTGAGATCGTAGATCATATATACCTGTACCAGATCCACGAGATCGGTAAAACTGATTACTACTGAAAGAAATGAGCAATCTTCAATCGGACGTGAGGGGTTCACCCAGCACACCATCTTTCATCATCGCTATATTGAGTGGTTTGATATAGATTGACTAAATTTAGTCTCAAACCTTGCGCGCGTTTTGTACTAATAACAGAGGCTTTAGAGGACATAATTGGTAGAAAAAGATCATTCAGATAACAACTGAGTATATTTTATGTATCAATTAAGCCCATTTTCAGCCACTTTTCATTATGCGGGATTTGTTAGGAGAAACCACGCGATATGATTAGATTCTCCGAATATCGTATTTTCTCTTTGATCATTTTGATCAGATATTTTTATCAAATAGTGTTTTGATACAATAAAATCATTAACACTATTCAGATATTTTTAATAAATACAATAATTACCACATTTTAACCACTTACTGCTAAATATTATATAGATCATTTCAATGCTTTTTTGCGAGATACATTGTCTAGAACCAATAGTGATGGTTTCGAGACTTCAGTTAAATCGCCTTTTACCACGAGCACGGAGGATGGAACATATTACCCACCCTGTGTCTCTGCATGTCCAGCGCACGTCAACGTCCAAGGATACGTTTCACTCATCTCTCAAGGCAGATTCAAGGAGTCCATTGACCTAATCAGAAAAACCATTCCATTCCCCGCAGTCTGTGGGCGAGTCTGCTTCAGCGCGTGCGAAGATAATTGTTATAGGGGGCTCAGGGACGAGCAGGTGAGTATCAGGCTTCTAAAACGCCTCGTCGCTGATACCGACTATCATATCGAATATCTAAAATCAGCTGAGCCAATTCCCAAGACTCATAAAGAAAGCGTGGCCGTCATAGGTTCAGGCCCAGCTGGAATGACAGCTGCCTATAACCTGGTGAAGATGGGATACCCCGTCACTGTCTATGAGAAGGAAAAGAAGTTGGGCGGCATGCTTCGCACCCATATACCCAGATATCGCCTGCCGGAATCAACCTTAGATGCCGAGCTAAAGTATATTCAAGACCTCGGGGTTGAGATCAAGACTGGGGTTGAGATCACTGCGTCAGACTGGGAGCACCTCAGGACTGTACACGAGGCGGTCTTCGTATCGGTAGGTGCTCAGGCATCGAATTCACTGAATATTCCAGGAGAAAGCCTCGATGGTGTTTACAAGGCCATGGACATGCTCTGGGACGTGTACCACCGTAATATCTCCGCGATGAGTGGACATGTCGTCGTAATAGGCGGCGGAAATGTCGCTCTTGACGCGGCAAGAACCGCAATTAGGCTTGGGGCCGAAAAGGTAACCATCCTCTACCGTCGGACGAGGCACGAGATGCCGGCGACCATGGATGAGGCAAACCAGACGCTGGAGGAAGGTATAGACATAGTCGAGCTCTCCAGCCCTGTAAAGATACTGGGCGAGGACGGGAGCGTTTCTGGCATTGAGTGCGTCAAGATGGTTCTCGGAGATGTCGACGCAAGCGGTAGGAAGAGGCCGACTCCATTGACAGGTTCAGAACATGTCATAGATTGCAAAGCGGTGATAATGGCCATCGGTCAATCCATCTCACTTGATTTCATATCTGAAAACGCTACGTTGACCAATAGAGGTGCCCTGGCTGTCTCCGATTCGATGAAGACCAACATGCCAGGTGTATTCGGTGGTGGCGATTGTGTAATTGGCCCCAGCTCGGTTATAGACGCTATCGCCTCGGGAGCGATTGCCGCCCGTTCCATTGACGCTTACTTGAGTGGTACCTGGGGGACTCCGATGGAACCGGAGTACACCGAAAAGGTCTGGTTGACAGATGAGACCAAGATAGACCCCAAGATCAGACAGAGGCCGAGGTATCTGTCACCCAATAGGCGGGTCACAAACTTCGAGGAGATCGAGTCAAACTTCACGTTTGAACAAGGGATAACCGAGGCTCTAAGGTGCCTCCACTGTGGCCCCTGTGATACATGTCTGGAAAAGGACGAGACATGTTTGACTGACAAGGCAAACGTGAATGAAGCGCTCTGCAGTGGCTGCGGTACATGTAGTACCGTCTGCCCTTACAACTCAGTGCTGAGGACCGAACTAGGACTGGCCCTCATCGATGAGAGCACCTGTAAAGGGTGCGGGACATGCGCAGCGAGCTGCCCCGACAGAGCAATCTCCATGCGGAGGTTAAGCGATGACTGTCTATACGACGAGATACGTCCAGGAGGGAAACAGTGATGGGCAACGAAAAACTACTCCTCATTCACTGTGATTGGTCGACCGAAGGCGAGTTCAAACCTGAGAAACCAGACATTGATATCAACAGTGTAACAATCAAGTGCGTGGGCCGGGTTGACCCCGTCCTGGTGCTTGAGTCATTCACAGATCACGACGGAGTCCTATTAATTGGATGCCCCATAGGAGATTGCCACTTCATTGACGGAAACGTCCACGCAGATCTCAGGATCAAGATGATCCATAAACTGATGGATATGGCCGGCGTCGAGCCAGGGCGTCTTGCGATAAAATGGGCAAGTCCGTCAGACGAGGGCTCCGCGATGAAGGCCCTTGACGAATACCTTGATGGCTTTGCGGAACTGGGTAAGCTGAGGCTTGAGATCCCAGAGAAATTGAACGCCGCGAGGTTCACCATGGAGAACTACAGGATGCGTGCCTTCGTCGGCAACGAGCTGTTATTGATAGAGGAAGGCAACAAATATGGCGAAAAACTTTCTCAAGAAGAGTATGATGAAATCGCTGACAAGGCTCTAGGGTTAGAGTTCTACCGGAACTGGATCCACCTGATCCTGAAGACGGAGTCGCTGTCAGTAAAGCAGTTGGCTAAACGTGTCGATCTTGACACGAAGGACGTTCTAGGTCACATCGTGAAGTTGAACGACCGAGGATTGATTCAGCGGGATGGAGTGGACGGGATGTCCCCGCTCTATATCGCTATGGAGGTTCAGTAATGTCGGATAAAATTGGAAGCGTACTGGTAGTAGGCGGCGGAATAGCGGGAATACAGGCAAGTCTAGACCTTGCCGATTCAGGATTCAAGGTATACCTCATGGACAAGGAGCCAAGCATTGGCGGAGTCATGACCCAGCTGGACAAGACTTTCCCGACAAACGACTGTGCTATGTGTATCCTGTCCCCCAAGCTGGTCGGAGCGGGACGGCACGCCAATATCGAGTTGATGACCTACTCGGAGCTTGTCGACCTCAAAGGAGAGGAAGGCAACTTCACAGCAGTCATAAAGAGAAAAGCAAAGCGGGTTGACCCCGAAGCGTGTACCGGTTGTGGCGACTGCACAAAAAAGTGCCCTGTCGCAGCCATCGATGAGTACAACACGGGGCTGTCCGAAAGGCACAGCGTTTATATCAAGTTCCCGCAGGCGGTACCCCTCATCGCGACCATTGACAAGGACAAGTGCCTTGGATGTGGAATCTGTGAGGAGGTCTGCAAGCCAAACGCCATCAGGTACTCGGAAGAGGACGTGCATGTCGAGTTGGAAGTCGGATCGGTGATTCTTTCCCCCGGCTTCGAGGCGTTTGACCCCACTGTGCTCAGCGAGTACGGGTACGGGAGGTACCCCAACGTTGTAACCAGCATGGAATTCGAGAGAATCCTGAGCGCGACAGGTCCCTACAGGGGTACCGTGTTGAAGCCAAGCGACGGCGATATGCCGAAGAAGGTGGCTTTCCTACAGTGCATCGGCTCACGAGACGAGCGTGTGGGTAACCCGTACTGTAGCGGTGTATGCTGCATGTACGCCATGAAGGAGGCGGTCATAGCACAGGAGCACAACCCCGGGCTAGAGTCAACCATCTTCTATATGGACATGAGGGCCTTCGGCAAGGAGTTCGACGACTACTACATTAGAGCCGAGGAGGAGCACAAGGTAAAGTTCATCAGAAGCAGGGTCGCCAGCACAAGGCAGGACCCAGAGACGAGGAACGTCTTAGTAAGCTACACTGATGAGGACGGCGAGATCAAAGAGGACAGCTTCGATATGGTGGTCTTGAGCGTTGGACTTAGCGCGCCTGCTGACGCCGGAGTCATAGCAGACGCAACTGGAATCGGCCTCAACAAATACGGGTTTGCTGATACCAAACTATTCAACCCAATCGCAACAACCAGGCCAGGAGTTTATGTCTGCGGTGCGTTCCAGGGACCAAAGGATATCCCTGACAGCGTCGCCCAGGCGAGCGGGGCAGCCGCGAAGGCAGCGAGGGAGATAGCTCCCGCCCGTGGAACCATGGTCACAAAGGTGGTACACCCAGAAGAGCGGGATGTTAGCGGTGAGGAGCCGCGCATTGGCGTCTTCGTGTGTCACTGCGGGGTAAACATTGGAGGTGTTGTCGGCGTACCGAGCGTCGTAGATTATGCGACGTCGTTACCAAATGTCGTGTTCGCAGACGAGAACCTTTACACGTGCAGCCAGGACACACAGGAAATTATTAAAGAGATAATCCTGGAGCACAACCTGAACAGGATAGTAGTGGCTTCATGTACACCAAGAACACATGAACCGTTGTTCAGATCGACACTGAAGGAAGCAGGACTAAACGAATACCTCTTCGAGATGGCAAACATCAGGGACCAGTGCAGCTGGGTCCACATGCACGAGCATGACAAGGCAACAGACAAGTCCATGGACCTAGTTAGAATGGCGGTAGCCAAGGCAAGGCTCCTTGAACCACTGGTCAACCCTATCATCAAAACCACGCCGGTTGCACTTGTTATCGGCGGTGGATTGAGTGGGATGACGAGTGCCCTTGAGATATCCGAGCAGGGGTATGACGTTCACCTGGTTGAGAAGGAAGGCGAACTTGGTGGGAACCTGAAGCACATCAAGTATGTGCCCACAAATGAAGACCCACAGGAAGAGCTGGCCAAATTGGTCAAAAAGATCGAGGACGATCCACATGTAACGGTTTATCTGAACACTCAAGTGGCCGAGGTGGAGGGTTACATCGGTAACTTCGAGTCCACATTGGTGAGTGTCGACAGGGAGGACAAGATCAACCACGGGGTCGCTATTCTAGCGGTCGGTGGGAAGGAGTACAAGCCCACCGAGTACATGTACGGTTCCAAGGGCGTTATGACACAGTTCGAGTTGGAGGATAAGCTAGTCAACGGCTAC
>Ga0209042_1001189_pt1 | contig 21136 bp, 5 predicted proteins | sample SaaInlV_200m_DNA_6_FD_184649 | JGI IMG/M metagenome (GOLD analysis project Ga0209042, IMG submission 184649) | Marine microbial communities from expanding oxygen minimum zones in the Saanich Inlet - SI037_S2LV_200m_DNA (SPAdes) (version 2) | ecosystem: Environmental > Aquatic > Marine >...
TGATGGTTACAATTTCCAAACTTGTACCACAGATGTAGTTATCGGAGATTTTCCATCAGCTCCAACAATGCCATCTTATAACGAAGCAACCACTTGTGCCGGCGACATTGGTAGTATATTTAACACTATTGCAGTTTCAGGAGCTACTTCTTATGAATGGGATTTACAACCTTCCTTTGCCGGACTTATCACAGGAATCGGAACTCAGGCTTCGATTGATTGGGATGCAAACTATTCAGGAACTGCACAGGTTCGTGTTAGAGCTACAAACAATTGTGGAACAAGTTCATGGTCGGCTTTCACACCAGTGGAAATAAACGGAGTTCCATCAATTTGTTCAACACCAACGGGAATATCAAGCATTTGTCAAAATTATGACAATTCTATCTATTATTCACTGGGAGCAGTTGGTGCTACTTCATACGAATGGTCTGTAAGCCCACAAAATGCAGGGACTATTACTACAACAGATTTGACCTTCGAAATAGATTGGAATCAAAATTTCTATGGTACTGTAGCAATATCAGTTAGAGGAATCAACCAATGTGGTGTAGGCGATTATTCAACAGAACTGATAGTTATTGTTCATCCTAATCCAATTGTAGATGCCGGACAAGATCAAACAATTTGTGATGGAGAATTGGCAATTTTGAGTGGAAACGTATCAAGTGGAACATCGCCGTTTAACTATAGTTGGAGTGGCATAGATATTATTTCAGCTTCAAATGTTTCTGAGATTATTGTTTCTCCAAATCAAGCAAGTACATACATATTAGAGGTTGTTGACAATTATGGATGTTTTGGAAGCAATGTGCTTGAAGTATTTATAAATAATGTTTCAGTAAGCCTTGGACCTGATGTTTCAGTTTGCGGAGGCGATGTGATTCTAACTGCAAATATTAGCGATGGATTGTCTCCTTATGATTTTGTTTGGAGTAATGGCGAAACAAGCGAAACAATTAGCGTTCAACCAAGCTTTACTACTCAATATTTTGTTACTATAACTGATAATATATATTGTGTTGCGATGGATGAAATCACTGTTACAGTTCCAAATGTAAATGCCGGTGAATTTCATGTTATTTGCTTGGGAGATTCAACTTACTTAGAAGGTTTAGTATCTGGTGGAGCTACTCCATACACTTATAATTGGACTCCATCAATTGGCTTATCTAATACGAGTATTCCAAATCCAGTTGCATATCCCGAGAATACAACAATGTACACATTAAATGTAAGCGATCAAAATGCTTGCACTATAAGCGACGAAGTTTTGGTTATTGTGAATACTTTACCAGTTGCCAATGCCGGATTTGATCAAACCATAATGAATGGGCAATCAATTCAACTTAGTGGAAGTGCAAGTTCCGGTACAGCTCCATATAATTATTTATGGATGCCAAATAACTACTCTTCTCAAAATCCTGTAATTAGTCCTGCTGTTACAACTAATTATACACTTATTGTTTCCGATGCAAATAATTGTCAATCTGCTGATGATGTTGTAATTAGCATTTCAAGTGTAGTTTCTTACAGCATCACTGGACAGGTAAATTATTGGAATTCATTGCAAGGATTAGAAAATGTAAATGCTACAGTGAGCCACTCCGGGATTACTGATGGCATACAAGTTACAAATTCTCTCGGTACTTTCATTCAAGAAGGAACAGAGAATAATATAAGTTATGACATTGATAATTTAAATACCATTCAACCAACAGGAGGAATTGCAGTATTTGACATTATGACACTTTCAGCTTATACGGGAACTTCTGTTCCTTCAGGACAATTATTTATTGATGCCGGCGATGTTAACTCCGATGGGCTTATTACTACCGACGATTTCCAAATAATTTCTCAAAAATCTGTTGGAGTGTCTCCTGCAGGATGGACAGCAGGCGATTGGCTATTCGAAAATGCAAGTGCTAGCATAAACGGAGCAAGCGAATTTGTTACCATAGAAGGAATTTGCTACGGAGACGTTGACGGTTCGTTTGCAAATTCTGTTTCAAAAGCTGTAACATATGCTGAAATTCCTAAGAAAGGTATTAAGGAAGTTAATTCATTCAGACAATTTAGTTTGCCGATTTTAGCTGACGAGAATTTCACTCTTGAAGCAATTGCTTTGGTTTGCGAAATTCCTTTGGCATATAAAGTAGAAAACATCTATTTCAAAGATAAAAAAGAATTAGAGCAAAATGAAATACTTGTTTATAATGCTGAAAACGGAATTCTTAGGTTAGTTTGGTTCAACAAAAATAAAGCCTCTTTCATAAAAGGAGAAACTATGTTTACACTTGAACTTCAGGCAATTGATAATAGTTTTCCAGACAATATTGGTTTATCACTAAGCTCCGAAAGTGTGTTTGCTCAGGATTTGACAAATTCAAGCAATTACGCAGATTTGGTAATTCCTGAGCTTGTTACAAAAGCAAGTCAGCTACCGGAAGAATATTATTTAAGTCATAATTTCCCTAATCCATTTAAGCAAATTACGGAGATTTATTACGAGCTTCCCGAGGCAGGAATGGTAAGCCTAACGGTTTTCAACAATCTTGGCGAGCAAATTTCAGTGCTTGTTGAAACTGAACAAAAAGGCGGAAGTTATACAGTAAAATTTGATGCAAGCGGACTTTCTGCCGGTGCATACTTCTATACAATAAAAGTTATAGGAGAAAATTCTAACTATTTTGAAACCAAATGTATGAGTTTGGTGAAATAGTATATTTGTTACTTCAAACTAAGCCCCATTGTTGAAAAACTTTGGGGCTTTTTTGATTGAAAGTTCGTAAAGTTGGTAGTTGAATATTGTGTGTTGAATGTTTTTCTTACAAGGACATTCCTATGGAATTTTCCAACAATAGGCATTGTTTTCCTACCAATAGGTTGTCCTTACTGGACTTTGGTTGAAAGTTTGTGAAGTTGATTAATAATTCCGTACGAAGCCCTCCTCAAAATATTGCTGACTAAATGCTGACTTATTTTGTTTGATTCCTATTTTTTATAGCCTCAATATTGTATAGATAGAATTTGTGTTATGGACTTAAAAGAAATGAATTTGTGTATTGAACAGTTAGTTAGAGACTTAGAGACTGAAAACAGTTTCTTTGGAAAGTTGTTAAACGACTTGGAAAATAAGAATCTTAGAACAAAAATACACTTGAAAAAAAAACATAACTTGAAAAAAAAATCAAAACCAAAAAAAAATGAGTGAATCTGACATCTGTTGGAGTTTGAAGATTAACACTGAGAATATTCAATTTAAATATTGATATTCTTAAAAAAACAAAATGTTGAACTATTTATATTAATTAATTAAAATTTGGAGGTTAAAATGAAAAAAGAACAATTGAAAATGAAACAGAATCGGAAACAGAAATTAATTCTTATGACAATCTTGTGATTATTAGCATATTACAGTCTTGGTTAGTATTTTTTGTAGCTTTCCAGACCGGACTCCTTTTTTACTATTGTTAGCCTTTAAAAGTACAAATTTCTTAAAATCTAACATTCGTCAATTTAGGAACTTTATGTTAATTAATAAATAATTTATTAACAAAAGTTTAACATAAATCATAATAGGCAGAATATTAGCCACATATGAGATATTAGAAAGCTGTAAAACCTTGATAAAATTTGTTTATGAAATAGCAAATTTCTTGAAAAAGTATTAAAACTAATTAAGATTTTAAGTGCTTAAATACCTGAATATATCTGGAATGCATTCTGTTTAATATTTAAAAAGTAATGTCGAAATATTATGAAAAAGAAGGTCAAAAATTGATTAAAACTATTGAAAAACGAATCAATATTTTTTGACTGACAATTTTTGTTAATCCATAAATACAAAATGAATATATTAAATTCACATGCTTATTTTTAAATATGATAAAGGAATTATTGCAGGAAATATGAGGAAAAGAGTATGAGTTTCAGGTGAAACTTCATATATATCCTATTAAAAAACATATTCTGTTCCTTGAAACACAATCAAGAGCCAATCTAAAATAATATATAACTTAACTATTTAAAATTATGAAGAAAATCTTTACAAAATTAACAATACTGCTGTTAGCAATTGTTATTAGCACAAGCCTCACAGTTCCCAATTTGCATGCAATAGGTAGCTATACGGCTGAAAAAAATGAAACAGATATTTCCGAAACCTCTCAAAATCCAAAAGTGCTGCTGGTATCTTCTATTATTGAAGATGCTGAAATTTTAGCAAATGCAGTTTTAGGCGAAGTCTTACTTATTAGATATAACACCAAAGAGGCTACACTTAGCCAACTTAATGAAAAAGTATTGGAAGCTTTAAATGGCCGAAAGGCATCTTCTATTGCAATTGCTGCGCACGATTTTGGTGCAAACAAATTTTACCTTACCAAATCGCAAACTATAGATTTAGGTTCAACACTTGGCAATATTGAGCAACAAACATTTTGGAAAAAAATGGCAGCTATGATAGCAGAAAATGGCAGGATTGACCTTTTTGCCTGTAATCTTGCATCTGGAGACAATGGTGGATTGCTGCTTGCTTCGCTCGAATCTCTTACAGGAGTTAATTTTGCTGCTTCAATAAATGAAACTGGAAATTTTGCTGCCGGTGGCGACTGGATTTTAGAAACAGACAATATAGATGTAGCAAGCACGTATTTTGATTTGGTTGAGCTTAATACCTTTTCAGGAATATTATGGAGCGAGCAACAAATGATAAACTCAGGAAGTTGGATACCTTACCCTGATCAGGAATTCGGCTATTCTGTAAGCCTATCCGGCGATTATGCTTTGATAGGGGCAGAAGATTTTTATTCAAGTCAGGGTATTGCGTATATCTATAAAAATGAAACAGGAACATGGAATTTATTAGCTCAGCTAACAGCTTCTGATGGAGATCCGTGGGATTATTTTGGCAGTTCAGTAAGCCTGTCAGGCGATTATGCATTAGTTGGGGCTTGGGCAGATGACGAAGGAGCTTCAAATAGTGGCTCAGCCTATATTTTTTATAAAGGAGCAGGTGAGTGGGCAAATATGACCCAAACAGCAAAACTCACAGCTTCTGATGCAGCTGTTAATGAATATTTTGGTATCTCAGTAAGCCTGTCCGGCGATTACGCTTTAGTTGGAGCTCATAATGATGACGATGGTGGCACAAAAAGTGGTTCAGCTTATATTTTTTATAAAGGAACTGGTGTCTGGGCAAATATGACTGAAACGGCAAAACTCACTGCTTCTGATGCAGCTGCTTATGATTATTTTGGTAAAGCTGTTAGCCTGTCCGGCGATTACGCATTAGTTGGGGCTTGGGCAGATGACGAAGGTGCCTCAGCCAGTGGCTCAGCCTATATTTTTTATAAAGGAACAGGCGCCTGGGCAAATATGACCCAAATAGCAAAACTCACAGCTTCTGATGCAGCTGTTAATGATTATTTTGGTATCTCAGTAAGCCTGTCCGGCGATTACGCATTAGTTGGAGCTCAGAATGATGATGATGGTGGCTCAAATAGTGGTTCAGCTTATATTTTTTATAAAGGGACTGGGGCTTGGGCAAATATGACCGAAACAGCAAAACTAACAGCATCTGATGCTGATGTTTATGATTCGTTTGGATATTCAGTATCTCTGTCTGGCGATTACGCATTAGTTGGAGCTTATAAAGATGACGATGGTGGCACAGAAAGTGGTTCAGCCTATATTTTTTATAAAGGTACTGGGGCTTGGGCAAATATGACCGAAACAGCAAAACTCACAGCATCTGATGCTGATGCTGATGATTCGTTCGGATATTCTGTATCCCTGTCAGGCAATTACGCATTAGTTGGAGCAACTAACGCCTCAGGATATGGGCAATCTTACATTTTTAATACATCAAATTGGAACGAAGACCAAGTGCTTTCTCCTCCCGATAATATTTTGGAACCGGATTACTTCAGTTCTTCTGTAAGCCTGTCAGGCGATTATGCTTTGGTAGGATCACATTATGCAACCATTGGAGGTAATATTGAGCAAGGTGCCGCATATATTTTCCAAAATATTACAGGTTCCTGGCAAAAAATAGCTCAGCTCATTGCATCAGATGGAGATGAGTCAGATTATTTTGGTAAAACTGTTAGCCTGTCCGGCGAATACGCATTAGTTGGTGCTTATGGAGGTGACAATGGTAGCATAGAAAGTGGTGCAGCTTATATTTTTTATAAAGGAGCTGGTGCCTGGGCAAATATGACCGAAACAGCAAAACTTACAGCATCTGATGCTTATGCTGATGATTCGTTCGGATATTCTGTATCCCTGTCAGGCGATTACGCATTAGTTGGTGCTTTTGAAAATGACGATGATGGCAGTTCTAGTGGCTCAGCCTATATTTTTCATAAAGGAACAGGTGGCTGGGCAAATATGACTCAAACAGCAAAACTCACTGCTTCTGATGCAGCAATTTCTGATTATTTTGGCAATGCTGTTAGCTTGTCTGGTGATTATGCATTAGTTGGGGCTTATAATGATGATGATGGCGGCTCAAATAGTGGTTCAGCCTATATTTTTCATAAAGGAAGCGGAGAGTGGACAGATATGACAGAAACAGCAAAACTTACAGCTTCTGATGCAGCTGCTAGTGATTATTTCGGTAGCGCTGTGAGCCTGTCTGGCGATTACGCATTAGTAGGAGCTTATCAAGATGACGATTATGGCAGTTCTAGTGGCTCAGCCTATATTTTTTATAAAGGAACAGGGGACTGGTCAAATATGACTCAAACAGCAAAACTCACTGCTTCTGATGCAGCTGCTAATGACATTTTCGGCATCGCTGTTAGTTTGGCTGGTGATTATGCATTAGTTGGAGCTTATGGAAACGACGACGATGGCAATTCAAGTGGCTCAGCTTATATTTTTTATAAAGGAACAGGTGACTGGGCAAATATGACCCAAACAGAAAAACTAACAGCTTCTGATGCTGCAGCTGGTGATTATTTTGGTTATTCAGTTAGTCTGTACGGCAATAATGCTTTAATAGGTACAGGTACAAACTATAATAAAAGTGCATATCTATTTTATGATAATTTATGTTCCGAACCATCCTCTCAAACTGATACAAACGTAACAAGCACTTCTACCGAGCTTAGCTGGACAGAAAACGGAACAGCCGCAAGCTGGGATATTGAGTGGGGACCAACAGGTTTCGCACAAGGAAACGGTACAACGATTTCAGGAACTACTTCAAATTCATATACACTTACAGGTTTAACCGAAGGTACGAGCTACGACTGGTATGTTCGTGCCGATTGCGGTGCTGGAGATTATAGTAGTTGGGTAGGTGGAAGTGCGTTTACAACTTTATCAGCGCCAACAACTCAAGCATTCGAAATAAGTTTCACAAATATTTTATCCTCACAAATGGATATTAGCTGGACAAGAGGAAACGGCGATAGTTGTGCTGTATTTGTGCTTGCCGGAACAAGTGGAACGGCAACTCCTGTTGATAATACTTTTTATGCAGCAGATGCAACATACCAAAACGGCGACCAAATTGGAACAAGCGGTTGGTATTGCATCTATCGCGGCATCGGAACTTCTGTAACTGTTACAGGACATACTGGTTCAACAGATTATCAGTTTCATGTTTGCGAATTTAATAGTGGTTTAGTTATGTATAATAGCAGTGCCGCAACTAACAATCCTGCTAATCAGGCAACTGCTATCCAATTATTCTCCGGTGGCTCTGGTACATTAGTCGAACCATATCAAATTGCAAATCTTGCTGATCTGCTATTTTTATCAGAAAATGATACTTACTGGGGCAACTACAGTTTTATTCAAACTGCAGATATTAATGCTTCGGCAACTTCTACTTGGAACAGTGGTGAAGGCTTTTCTCCAATTGGAGACAACTCTAACAAATTTAATGGCCAATATAATGGACAGAATTATACAATTGATGGATTAACAATCAACCGCAACTCTAGCTCCATTGGACTTTTTGGTTGTACTAATACTGGTGTTACAATCGAAAACATTGGACTTACGAATTGCAGTATCACAGGTATTCATTGGGTTGGTGGCCTGGTGGGCAACAATTATTATGGAAGCATCAACAATTCTTATTCCACTGGTAATGTTACCGGAACCGGTAATTATGTAGGTGGCTTGGTGGGTGCAAATGATCAAACTGCCAGTATCAACAATTCTTATTCATCTGGTACTGTTACAGGAGCTGGAACGTGGGTAGGTGGTCTTGCGGGAACTAATGAAGACATTTCCACAATTGACAGTTCTTATTCCACTTGTTCTGTAGCGGGGACCGGGGATATTATTGTTGGCGGTTTGGTAGGAATTAATCGTGTATCTACTATCAGTAATTCATATTCAACAGGCGATGTGAGTGGAGTTGCAAATTATCTTGGTGGTCTGGTTGGGCAGAATTATCAAAGTATAATTAACAATTCTTATTCTACGAGTAATGTGGTTGGATCTGTAACATATGTTGGAGGTCTGGCAGGGACCAATGAGAATGCAAGTTCTGACATCAACAATTCTTATTCTACAGGTAGTGTTAATGGAAATAATTCCGTTGGAGGCTTTGTAGGGACAAATTATGCAAGTGCCACTATCAATAGTTCTTATTCCACTGGTATTGTAACTGGGAATATTAGTGTCAATGGATTTTTGGGGACTAATATTTCTGCTACTGTCAACAATTGTTTTTGGGATACTCAAACATCCGGCATCACTGCTGATGATGGTATCGGTGGCACAACTGGCAAAACTACCCCTGAAATGAAAGATTTGGCGACATTCACAAGTACTGCTACGATTGGTTTAACCACTGCCTGGGATTTTGTAGAAAATCCGAATGGTGATTCTGCAAACGAAAATCACTGGGATATTAGTGCCGGCAATAACAACGGCTATCCTTATTTGAACTGGCAGGCATTTCTACTAATTGCCCCAGATACTCAAGCAACAAACCTCAGCTTCACCACTATTCAATTAACACAAATGAATATTAGTTGGACAAGAGGAAATGGCGATAGTTGTGTAGTTTTTATGCTTGCAGGAACAAACGGAACGGCATCTCCTGTTGATGATACTTTTTATGTACCAGATGCAGCTTTCCAAAACGGAGACCAAATTGGAACAAGCGGTTGGTATTGCATTTATCGCGGCATCGGAACTTCTGTAACCGTTACAGGACTTACTGGTTCAACAGATTATCAGCTTCATGTTTGCGAATTTAATTCAGGTTCAATTTTATATAATAATGATGCTGCAACAGGAAATCCTGCAAATCAGACAACATCTGCAAGCCCAATGACCCTCGAATACAACACTAACCTAGATAATACTACAACTATAGTATTGCCCCTGTATGGAACAGTAAACGTTACGGTAGATTGGGGCGATGGAAATTCTGATTCATACACTACCACAGGAAATAAAAACCATACTTATTTTTCTGAAGGGACATATACTGTAAGTATTACCGGAATTGTAACTCAATTTGGTAATGGAAATTCAAACTATAGTTATACAGATAAGCTTGTAAAAGTAAGCAGTTTTGGAACTGTTGGCCTAACTAGCCTTTCAGGTGCATTTTGGGGTACAGACAATCTTGAAGAGGTTCCTACAATATTACCTACTTCAGTTACTGACCTGTCTTATACCTTTTATGGGACGGGGAAAATAGCTATAACCGGACTTGATAGTTGGGATGTAAGCAATGTTACATGCATGGACTCTACATTTACTGAAGCATCAGCTTTTAATCAGAATATTAGTAGTTGGAATGTAAGTAATGTAACAACTATGTCAGGGATGTTTAATGAGGCATCAGTTTTTAATCAGAACATCAGTACATGGGATGTGAGTAGTGTAACAAATATGTCATATTTATTTTATTATGCAATAGCTTTCAATCAAGATATCAGTAGCTGGAATGTTAGTAGTGTAACAGACATGTCACATTTGTTTCAGAATGCATCAGCTTTCAATCAGGATATCAGTAGCTGGAATGTTATTAGTGTATCAGATATGTCAGGTATGTTTGCAACATCAGCATTTAATCAGGATATAAGTAGCTGGGATGTAAGTAGTGTAACTGATATGCAAAGTATGTTTGGTATGGCATATTACTTTAATCAGGATATAAGTAGCTGGGATGTAAGTAGTGTAACTGATATGTACTTTATGTTTTATTTTGCTGTAAGTTTTGATCAAGACATAAGTAGCTGGGATGTTAGTAGTGTTACAAATATGACTTGGATGTTTTATAACGCAACTCTTTCTACAGCTAATTACGATGCTTTACTAACAGGATGGGATGCTTTAGAATTGCAGAATAATGTAAGTTTCCATGGAGGAAATAGCATGTACAATGCCGGCGCAGCTGCAACAGCGAGGGCAAATATAATTTCAACTGACAACTGGACAATCACTGATGGAGGTGAAGTATCTGGCTGCACAGACCCATTATCCCAAAACGAAACAAACATAACATCCACTTCAGTAGATCTCGGCTGGACAGAAAACGGTACAGCCACAAGCTGGGAGATTGAATACGGAACAAACGGTTTTGCTAAAGGCAGCGGAACCACAGTTTCTGTAACAACGAATCCATACACACATACAGGCTTAAGCGGAAATACAAGCTACGATTGGTATGTACGTGCCGATTGTGGAACGGATAGTAGCGATTGGGTTGGTTCAAGTACATTTACAACAATCGGAAATGGTATTTGGGTTGGTGGAACAAGTACCGACTGGAACACAGGTAGCAACTGGTCAGATGGAAATATTCCTGATGAAACCGTAGATGTTATAATTCCTGATGTTTCAACAAATGATCCAATAATTGGAGCAACAGCAAATTGTAAGAATATTACTATTAATTCCGATGCATTTTTAACTATTAATGCCTCTCAAACTTTAAATATTTATGGTGATTTTACTAACAATGGAACCTACTCTGCAAACGGAACCACAGCTTTTAAAAATGCCGGGACACAAACGATTTCCGGAAATGTCACTTTTGCAGATATGTATATTGAACTTCAATTAATTGTAGCAATTGGGGCAGAAATGACGATTATTCCTGGTTCTCAAGTGAAATTGAAAACGGGCTATAATGATGTTGGACCTAGTTTTGAAGATATTGGAAATATTAATAGGGCGTTTATAGATATTAGAGGGAAACTAATAGCTGATGGTACATCTAATAATGAAATAACTTTTACCAGAGAAGGAACCACCGGTTATTGGGGAATAGTAGTATTTAATAACTCCACATATACAAGTTCGATTAGCTATTGCAAATTTGAGTATGGAGGTGTTTTAAACTTTTATAATCTTACTAACACGAATTTTGGAGGACTTACTTTTTATAATACAAATGATGTAACAGTAGAAAATTGTGAGATATATAATTGTGAGGAAAATGGCATATTTTGTTATGGCACATCTTCTCCTAATATTTTCAATAATAATATTGAAAATAATGGTACCAGAGGTATAACATGTATTACAGAAGAAACGGCTACTGAATATGGTTATCCAAATATTGTTGGAAATACATTTTCTGGAAATTCTTCTCGTGCAATTGCATGTTACTATAATTCAATACCTACTATTGACAGAAATATTATTAATAGCCAAATAGGGAACTATGGAGATGGTGTTTATTGTTATTACTCATCACCAAGCATAACTAATAATCTTATTATAAACAATAGTAAAAGAGGTATTTATTGCATTGGTTCGTCGCCAACAATTACAAATAATACTATATCTAATAATGCAGAGCATGGCATTTATTGTAGTGCATCTTCACCTACTATTAAAAACACTATTATCTGGGGAAACAATGGTATAAATGAAGAAGTAAGTTTGAATACAAATATTGATGAAAGTGACCCTACTTTTGTTTACTGTGATGTTGAAGGAGGATATGTAAATTTTACTGGAAATAGTGCAGGAGCTAATTATGATCATGCTACTTTATATACTAACAATATTGACTTAGATCCTATTTTTACTGATACAGGAAGTGATGATTACACTTTACAGGAAACATCACCATGCATAAACGCTGGAGATCCTAATATAAGCAATAATGGCACGGATTTATCTGAAAATCCCAGAGTTTATGATGCAATAGTTGATATTGGAGCATATGAGAATCAAGGGAATACTTGTTCGGATCCATCAACCCAAACAGAATCAAACATAACAAGCACTTCTTCTGAACTTGGCTGGACAGAAAACGGAACAGCTACAAGCTGGGTTATTGAATGGGGACCTTTAGGTTTCACCCAAGGAAACGGTACAATAGTTTCTGCAACTACAATTCCTTACTCTCTTTCAGGATTAAACGGTAATACAAGCTACGACTGGTATTTACGTGCAGATTGTGGAACGGATAGTAGCGATTGGGTTGGACCTAATACTTTTTCAACTATTTGTGAAGAGCCTGATATTCCAACTCTTGCAGGAGCTGGCACTTTCTGCGAAGGAACAGGAAGCAAAACTTTAAGTATAAGTTCAGGAAATTTGAATGATGCAACAGAATGGCAATGGTATTCAGGAAGTTGTGAAGGAAGCTTGGCTGGAACTGGAACATCAATTTCTGTTGATCCAGCAACAACTACAACTTATTTTGCAAGAGGTGAAGGAGGCTGTGTTAGTCCGGGTTCTTGCGATTCTGTTACTCTTACAATTGAAGCCCAACCTGTTGCAAATGCCGGCACAGGAGGCAACGAATGCGATTTTGATTTTGTGCTGGGAGCAACGCCAAGTGTTGGTTTAGGAACATGGACAAAAATCAGTGGTTCGGGCAATGCTACGTTTACAGATGATAATTCAGCTACAGCAACAGTTACGGTTGATACTTATGACACCTACGTTTTCCGATGGAAAGAAGTAAACGCTACTTGTTCAGATTCTGCTGAAATTACAGTTGATTTCTATGTGCCTGATGATCCAATTACTTCTGATATCACAATCCCATATGGTTCAAACGGAACATTAACGGCTACTTCCAACGATACTCTTTTCTGGTATGATCTAGCTTCAGGTGGTACACCTATAGATACTGGAGCATCATATACAACACAAGCACTATTAGATACAACAACTTATTGGGTTGAAGCAAAAAAATATGATAGTTCTGCAACAGGAAATGGTGGCGGTTCTATGCCTGATTTACTTTATTATAAATTTGATGTACAAGATACATTAGTTATAAATCATGCCACAAATCCTGTTGGAGATAACCCAGCCACAATTTCGGGCAATTTAACTGTTGGAGGAATCGGAATGTATGGAACAGCTTTACAAGGGACAGGAGGAACATCTTCAACAAACGCAATAAATACCGGATGGGCAACTAATTTAAGCGGTAGCTTTACAATTGCTTTTTGGGTAAACAATATTAGCTCAAGTTTTCAATACATTTGGGGTGATAACACTGCAAGCTCTTTTAGATGTTTTGCCCATGGAGCTGCCGGCCAAGGCAATTTGGTTGTAAGAGGAGGCGGATTTAGCGATTTAAAAATATATGGAGCCGCAGATAGTTCAGCACATATGATACATGTTGTATATGATGCTACTACAGGTTCATTTACTTCATATGTTGATGGCGTGCTTAATAATACAATAACCGATGCTTCCTATAGTATTGATGGTACAGGATTTAAAATTGGAGGCTATAGCAGTAGTGCAGGGCTAGACGGTTTAATAGATGAATTCCGTATATACAGTCGTACATTAACACCATCTGAATTAAACGAACTACCTGCACAACAACTTGCGGGTGGTTACAATTGTTCAAGTACAAGAGTTCCAGCAACAGTTAATGTATTAAATTTTACAGCTACTGTTCGCTCTGATACAATAATATGTGCAAATGAACCCGTAGCTTTAACAAATACAAACACCGGAACAGCACCATTTTTATATGTGTGGAGTCCTTCTGTTGGATTAGATGATTCAACAGCAGCAGTACCTATTGCAACCCCTACTACAAACACAACATATACTGTTACTATTACAGATGCAAACCAATTTACAGCTACTGATGATATTTTTATTACAGTTAATGCTATACCGATAGCTGATGCAGGAACAGGTGGCAACGAGTGCGATTTAGATTTTATTTTTGGAGCCACAGCAAGCGTAGGAATTGGAACATGGACAAAAATTAGTGGTTCAGGAAATGCTGTATTTACTGATGAAAATTCAGCTACAGCAACAGTTACGGTTAATGCTTATGATACTTATGTTTTCCAATGGAAAGAAGTAAACGGTACTTGTTCAGATTCAGCTGAAATTACAGTTAGTTTCTACGAACAAGCAGTAGCCGATGCAGGCACAGGAGGCGATGAATGCGATTTAGATTTTGTTTTAGGAGCTACAGCAAGTGTTGGAACAGGAACCTGGACAAAAATCTCCGGTTCAGGAAATGCTGTATTTACTGATGAAAATTCAACTACAGCAACAGTTACGGTTAATGCTTATGATACTTATGTTTTCCAATGGAAAGAGGTAAATGGTACTTGTTCGGATTCTGCTGAAATTACAGTTAATTTCTACGAGCAACCAGTAACCAATGCAGGCACAGGCGGAGATGAATGCGATTTAGATTTTATTCTTGGAGTAACTTCAAGTGTTGGAACAGGAACCTGGACAAAATTCTCCGGTTCAGGAAATGCAATTTTTACAGATGAAAATTCAGCTACAGCAACAGTTACGGTTGATGCTTATGATACCTATGTTTTCCGCTGGACTGAAGTAAATGGTACTTGCTCAGATTCTGCTGAAATTACAGTAAATTTCTATGAACAACCAGCTACCGATGCAGGCACAGGTGGCGATGAGTGTGATTTAGATTTTATTCTTGGAGCAACACCAAGCATTGGAACAGGAACCTGGACAAAAATCTCCGGTTCAGGAAATGCAATTTTTACAGATGAAAATTCAGCTACAGCAACAGTTACGGTTGATGCTTATGATACTTATGTTTTCCGCTGGACGGAAGTTAATGGCACTTGCTCAGATTCTGCTGAAATTACAGTGAATTTCTACATTGTTCCAACAATATTTGATATAACAGGTGGTGGCGATTACTGCATTGGTGGACAAGGAGTTGAAATTGGTTTATCGGGTTCCGAAACCGGAGTTTCTTACGAACTATTTATTTTGGGAACAACAAATGTTGCCTCTTCGAATAATTCACCTTTGGGTACTTTAAGTACAGGTATTTTGACAAAACCAAGTTCCAATATTAGTTTTGTACCTATAAGTTATATCAGCACCGGAACAATTGTTGAAGGAACAGGTTTAGCAATAAGTTTTGGATATTATACAGAGGCGGGGAATTATATTGTTATTGCAACAAATGATACGACAGATTGCCAAAGCGATATGTACGGAAGTGCAGATGTTATTATCAATCCTCTGCCTGCCGTAAATCTTGGAGCAGACCATACAATTTGCCCCGAAGGAAGTTATACACTTAATGCCGGAGATTATGTAAATTATCTTTGGAACGACAATTCTGATTTACAGACCTTAGTTGTTACAGTTCCCGGCTTATATTCGGTTACAGTGACTGACACAAATACTTGCGTTAATGAAGATAGTTTTGAATTATATCATTATCAATCGCCTGAGCCGGATCTAGGAGATAATCAATATTTATGTTTCGAAGAAGTACTTGAGTTAAATTCAGGAGCTTACGAAGAATATTTATGGAGTACAGGCGAGACCACAGAAAGTATTTTCATAGATTCCATAGGTTTCTATAATGTAACTGTAACTGATGTAAATGGCTGTATAGCCTCCGATGAAGTTGCAATTCTACAATCATTGGTAGTAGATTTAGGCAGCGATTATGATATTCCTTATGGTACACAAACATATATTAATGCTTTAGTTTCACATGGTTCAGGTTCTTATTCTTATGAATGGCAGCCTTTGTTGGAAATTGCATATATTTCAGATTACCTAAATCACACTGTTGTTTTAGAAGACACAACCACTTACTATGTTTACGTTACAGATTTAGTTTCCGGTTGTATTATGTCGGATACTATAACCATAAATGTTGTTGGTGAAGTCTTTGGAGCAGTATGTTCTGCCGAAGATGATACAATTTGCCTTGGAGCTTCAACGCAAATATTTTCTGATGGTGTCGGCGGTTCAGGAACTTATTCATATGAATGGACATCACTTCCGACCGGTTTTAGTTCTACTATGCAAAATCCAATTGTTTCTCCAACAGTTGCCACTCAGTACATTGTAAATATTGGTGATGGTTACAATTTCCAAACTTGTACCACAGATGTAGTTATCGGAGATTTTCCATCAGCTCCAACAATGCCATCTTATAACGAAGCAACCACTTGTGCCGGCGACATTGGCATTATATTTAACACTATTGCAGTTTCAGGAGCTACTGCTTATGAATGGGATTTACAACCTGCTTTTGCCGGGCTTATCACAGGAACGGGAAATCAGGCATCGATTGATTGGGATGCAAACTATTCAGGAACTGCACAGGTTCGTGTTAGAACTTCAAACAATTGTGGAACAAGTTCATGGTCGGCTTTCACACCAGTGGAAATAAACGGAGTTCCATCAATTTGTTCAACACCAACGGGAATGTCAAGCATTTGTCAGGATTTTGATAATTCATTCTATTACTCGCTTGGAGCAGTTGGAGCCACTTCATATGAATGGTCTGTAAGTCCTCAAAATGCAGGAACTATAACAGCAACAGATCTGATTCTCGAAATTGACTGGGATTCAACATTCTATGGTCAGGTGTCCATTTCAATAAGAGGAATAAACGAATGTGGCGAAGGAGAATATTCTCAGGAATTGATAGTTGAGATTCATCCAAATCCTGTTGTTGATGCCGGACAAAATGTAACAGTTTGTAGTAGTGAATTGACTGTTTTAGATGGAAGCGTAACAAACGGAACTTCACCATACAATTATAGCTGGAATGGAGCAAATATTATATCTTCCTCTTATATTGAAGACATAATTATAGAAACTAACATAGCAAGCATTTATACACTTGAAGTGATTGATGATTACGGCTGTTTTGGAACAGATAGTGTTGAAGTTTTACTTAATGCTTTAACGGTTGATCTTGGTAATGATACTTCTATTTGTAATGATGATGTGATTTTAATGCCAAATATAATTAATGGAAATTCGCCATATACATATTTATGGTCAAATGGTGAAACTACCGGTTCAATAAGTGTAAATCCTATATATACAACTACATATATGTTAACAGTAATCGATGCTATTAACTGCATTGCTACTGATGAAATTATTGTAGATCTTCTCTCAGTAGATGCCGGGCTTACACAGATCATTTGTGCCGGTGAAAGTGTAACGCTTTCAGGATCTGCATCAGGTGGAATTGAACCATATACTTATTTATGGAGTCCTTCTTCATCGCTCGACAATCCAAATATTGCAAATCCTATTGCAAGTCCACAGTTTACTACTAATTATACTTTAAGCCTTAGCGATTTTACCGGCTGTACTATTGCCGAACAAGTAATTGTCATTGTAAATCAGAACTCAACTGTAAATGCCGGATTAGATCAAACAATTTCAGTCGGACAATCAGCTCAACTTAGTGGTTCTGCAAATGGAGGTTTGCCTCCTTACACTTTCCTTTGGACACCAGGAGATATTACAACTTCTGATCCTCAAGTTAGTCCTACAACATCGACAACATATGTTTTGGAAGTTACAGATTTTGCCGGCTGCACAGCTACTGATGAAGTTGTGATTAGTATTTCTGCAAGTACAGTTTACAATATCACAGGACAAGTTAATTATTGGAATTCTACTATGGGATTGGAAAGTGTAGATGCTTCAATAAGTCATTCAGGAATTTTAGATGGAAATCAAACAACAAATTCTACAGGTACTTTCATACAAGGTGGCTTAGACGATGGAGTTACTTACGATATCGACAATTTAAGCTCAATACAAGCTACAGGAGGAATTGCAGTATTTGACATTATGACACTTTCAGCTTATACGGGATATTCTGTTCCTTCAGGACAATTATTTATTGATGCCGGCGATGTTAACTCCGATGGGCTTATTACCACCGACGATTTCCAAATAATTTCTCAAAAATCTGTTGGAGCATCTCCTGCAGGGTGGACTGCTGGCGATTGGCTATTCGAAAATGCAAGTGCTAGCATAAACGGAGCAAGCGAATTTGATACTATAGAAGGAATTTGCTATGGAGACGTTGATGGTTCGTTTGCAAATTCGGTTTCAAAAGCTGTAACATATGCTGAAATTCCTAAGAAAGGTATCAAAGAAGTTAATTCATTCAGGCAATTTACTTTACCGATTTTAGCTGATGAGAATTTTACTCTTGAAGCAATTGCTTTGGTTTGCGAAATTCCTTTGGGATACAGTTTAAATAATGTTTATTTCAGAGATAAAAAGGAATTAGAGCAAAATGAAATCCTTGTTTATAATGCTGAAAACGGAATTCTTAGGTTAGTTTGGTTCAACAAAAATAAAGCCTCTTTCATAAAAGGAGAAACTATGTTTACACTTGAACTTCAGGCAATTGACAATAATCTTTCAAAAGATATTAGCTTATCTTTAAGCTCGGAATCTGTGTTTGCTCAGGATTTGACAAATTCAAGTAATTATGCAGAATTGGTGATTCCCGAACTTATTACAAAAGCAAGTCAGCTACCGGAAGAATATTATTTAAGTCATAATTTCCCTAATCCATTTAAGCAAATTACGGAGATTTATTACGAACTTCCCGAATCGGGAATGGTAAACCTAACTGTTTTCAACAATCTTGGCGAGCAAATTTCAGTGCTTGTTGAAACTGAACAAAAAGGCGGAAGTTATACAGTAAAATTCGATGCAAGCAGACTTTCTGCCGGTGCATACTTCTATACAATAAAAGTTATAGGAGAAAATTCTAACTATTTAGAAACCAAATGTATGAGTTTGGTGAAATAGTATATTTGTTACTTCAAACTAAAAGCCCCATTGTTTTTACTTTGGGGCTTTTTTGATAAAAGTTTGTGAATTTCATAAAGTTGTAAAGTTTCCACCCGCACTTTCATTCCTGCGAATGCAGGAATCCCATCAAAATATTACCTAACTCAATGAGATTCCTGCTTTCGCAGGAATGAGTTGAGTATTGAATGTTGAATTTTCAATTTCGATTTTCCAATCTCAGCGGGATTTCTTATCAGTAGTACCAAATGGACTTTGTAAGTTCAAATAGTAAATGCAATTTTTACAAGAAAAATAATAGTATAATGATTAATTGTTAATATTATGAAAAAATTAACAAATATAATTGTATATTTAACATTTTTTATAAAATGGAATTTCTAAAAGAAAATAAAGTGAATGATTTGAGTATCAACGAGAACTCTAAACTTGATACAAAAGTAAAATCTATATATTATTACTTAATAGTACAGCTTAAACACATGAAACAGTAAATAATGAAAATCATGAAAAAAATCTACAATGTTAATTATTTGAAATTCAAAGAAAACATACGAATTGATATAAATAGAATCCAATAATTATTACAAAATACTGAAACAAAGAATAATTATTCACCTAAAATCAACCATTGAAAGAAAATAACAAAAATAAAAACACAAATAATGTTCACAATAAAAGCATTAGTAAAAAAAATAATCAACAAAATGCTGTTTCAACCGAACTTATAAAAGTAATGTATCAGGAAGATTTGCAAATAACAATAAATGACGGACAGAAATTTGAAATTCCTCCTGAAGGAAACCTTGGGCTATTAGCTATTGGTTACAAGGGACTTATTGCAGTTCGCAAAAAACGTATAGAAACTGATTGGAAGAATGAAAACGAAATTATTAGTGACAAAAAAACCGATTAGCTACTATTGAAAAGACTTGCAAAAAAAATACTATTAATTGGCTGGGATGCAGCTGACTGGAAAATAATTAACAAGCTAATTGATGATGGTCTAATGCCGGCGACAGAAAAACTTGTTAATAAAGGAGTGATGGGTAATCTTACAACACTTGACCCTCCATTTTCACCGATGCTATGGACAAGTATTGCCACAGGAATGCGCCCCGACAAACACGGAATTTTAGGGTTTATTGAACCAAATCCGCGGAAACAAGGTGTTCGTCCGGTTTCATCGCTCTCGCGTAAAGTAAAAGCGATTTGGAATATTCTGAATCAGCAAAACATTAAATCGCATGTTGTAGGTTGGTGGCCATCTCATCCGGCAGAACCAATAAATGGCATTATGATTTCCAATCTTTATCAGCAAGCCGATGAGGCTCCCGACAGATGGAAAATTATGCAGGGGACAGTTCATCCTCCTGAGTTATCAAGATTGTTTGAACATTTAAGGATTCATCCCTATGAACTCACTTCGGAACATATATTACCATTCGTTCCTAAAGCAGCAGAAATTGACCAGACAAAGGACCCCAGATTGTCAATTATATATAGAAACCTTGCTGAGTGTGCCTCAATTCAATCTGTAGCAACTTGGATAATGGAAAACCAGAAATGGGATTTTATGTCTGTGTATTTCGACACAATTGACCATTTTTCTCATGCTTTTATAAACTATCATCCACCAAAGTTAGATGGAATTTCGGATAAAGAATTCAAACTCTATAAAGATGTTATAACCGGCGCATATCGATTTCATGATATGATGTTGGCACGTATGCTTCAGTTAGCTGGTAAAGACACAACTGTGATGATAGTTTCTGATCACGGCTTCCATTCCGATCATTTACGTCCTACATTTATTCCTGACGAACTTGCAGGACCATCATATCAACATCGGCAACACGGTATTTTTTGTATGGCAGGCCCAAACATTAAAAAAGATGAAATTATTTATGGTGCAAATTTACTAGACATCACTCCAACCTTGCTTACCCTGTTTGGTTTACCAACCGGAAAAGATATGGATGGAACTCCCTTAGTAATTGTAAATATATAATTGCTCCATTATTAATTTTTTTTCCTATCTTTGCCACATGGATAGAATAAATGAAATAAGAATTAAATATTCAACAATTATAAAAGAAGCAAACGAGCGTTTCATTCG
>Ga0209042_1001196_pt1 | contig 21048 bp, 7 predicted proteins | sample SaaInlV_200m_DNA_6_FD_184649 | JGI IMG/M metagenome (GOLD analysis project Ga0209042, IMG submission 184649) | Marine microbial communities from expanding oxygen minimum zones in the Saanich Inlet - SI037_S2LV_200m_DNA (SPAdes) (version 2) | ecosystem: Environmental > Aquatic > Marine >...
TAAAGAAAATTTATATCCCAGGAAGGATTGTGAACTTTGTTGTAAAATAATATGTTAGAGCAACTATCAGTGGAGCAAGCAGTGGCGGCCATTCGAGATGGAAGTGTTGTCGTTGTTCCAACCGAGACGGCATATGCTTTGGCGGTAGATGCAACGAATAAAGCTGCTGTACAAAAATTGTATACCATTAAAAATCGGCCTGACAGTAAGCCGATTTTTGTAATGGTAGACTCAATAGAGATGGCCGAGCAGTATGGAGATTTTTCGGACAAAGCAAAACAATTAGCAGAGCATTATTGGCCTGGGCCATTGACCATTATTGTTTCGAAGCGCAATAACCCTCCCCACCCCTCCCTTGATGCAAGAGAGGGAGGCTTCCTACTTGCGCCAAATCTTAACACTCTAGATAACACAATAGGTATTCGATGGACTTCGAACCCTATTGCCCAACAGATTATTGCAAAATTAGGAAAGCCGATTACCGCTACATCTGCGAATGTTTCAGGGGAAGATTCATGCTATACTGTAGCTGAAATAAAAAAAGAATTTCCTGAAGCTAAAGATGTTGCAGGGATAGTAGAGGGAGGAAACCTTCAGCAAGGAGAATTAAGCACTCTTGTGAAATGCATAAACGAAAAGGTAGAGGTACTAAGAAAAGGAAAAATAAAATTATAATATGCCAGGAGTAGAAGAAGGACACCCGATTCAACATCAGCATCATTCTTTTTTAGGAGTGTTTCCAAGTTATTTTGCACAAAAAGCACGGGCTCAAGTACTGGAGCTTTTTGTAAGCACGGCGATTCTCGATCTTGCGGTTGCGATGGTGCTTTTATTTGAGCCGATTTATTTATACAAGCAAGGGTTTTCACTTGTTCATATAATGTTTTTTTACCTTGGGGTATATGTGCTGTATTTTTTTACGCTTCCGCTTGGTGCAAAATTTGCAAAATGGCACGGATGTGAAAAAAGTATTCTAGTTGGAACCGTGTTTTATGTGTTTTATTTTTTAGCGCTCGCATTAATTGCTTGGCAGCCGTGGTTTATTGTTTTAGCATCGATACTTCTTACCCTTCAGAAAACATTTTACTGGCCTGGGTATCATGGAGATTTTGCAAAATATAGTTTAAAAGAAGAACGAGGCAGAGAGATAGGGAATATGATAGCAATTGTTTCTACTGTGTTTGTGATCGGCCCATTGCTTGGTGGGTTAATATCTTCGATAGGAGGCTTTACCATGCTGTTTATTGTGGCCTCGATTTTAATTTTATTGTCGAATCTTCCCTTGCTGATTACAAAAGAAGAATTTCGCCCGTCTCATTTTTCTTATACCGATGCGTTAAAACGGATATTCAACTTTAAAGAATGGAGAAGTTTTTTGTCTTTTATTGGCTATGGAGAAGAGTTGATTGTAATGACCATGTGGCCGATTTTTATTTATATTGTTCTTAAAAATAATGTATTATCGGTTGGTGGAATTATTGCACTGAGCACGTTGGTAACATCTATTGCTATTTTGTTTATAGGAAAGCTTACCGACAAAAAAAATGAACTCGGTGTTTTACGTTCGGGGTCTCTTTTCCGTATTCCTGTTTGGTTTGGAAGAGCTATCGTAACAAATGGGTTTGGGGTATTTCTTGTTGACATTTTTTCTCGAATATCTAAAACTATGGTGTCGGTGCCATTAACGGCACTTATCTACACGCAAGCAAAAAGAAGTGGCGTAATGAACTATATTATTTATTTCGAGATGATTTTGGTGTTAGGGAAAATTCTTGCGATTTTGGGAGTTTTAGCAATCCTTACAACATATCAAGGTGATCCATGGTTCTTAATGTTTGCTCTTGGAGCATTGTTTAGTATATTCTATTCGTTTGCACGCAAGTAATGTTCTCCCCCCTCCTTTTGCATGAAGGAGGGGATCCGCCAGCTGGCGGAAGGGGTGGTTTACATAAAATTGGGATTTTTATATGAAATCTGAAGAAGTAAAAGATATTCTTAATCAGCTTGGTAGTGCCCCTCAAAAAAGTAAGGGGCAGCATTTTTTATTAGACGAAACTGTTTGCGATAGAATGGTAGAGGTAGCTAACGTATCTGCTGGCGATACGATTGTGGAAATTGGCCCAGGCTTGGGGGTGTTAACAAAAAAACTTGCCGAAACAGGCGCACGTGTTATATCTGTAGAGCTTGATAAAAATTTCGTTCAGTATATAGAAAGCCTTTTTCAGCTTGATGAAAACGTTACAGTGCTGGAAGGAGATATTTTGCGATTGATAAAAGATACCTCGATTTTTGGTTATATTGGAGAAGGTTCTTATAAAATTGTCGCGAATTTGCCGTATAATATTACGTCTCATTTATTAAAATCTTTTTTGACTGCTGCACATAAACCGGAAAAAATGGTGGTGATGATTCAGAAGGAGGTTGCAGAAAGGATTACTGAAGAACCAGGGAAAATGAGTTTGTTGTCTCTTTCGGTTCAATACTATGCAGACCCTCGGCTTGTAATGAATATTCCTGCTGATGCTTTTTATCCACCTCCGCAAGTGAATTCTGCTATTCTTGATATTGATATAAAAAAAGATAATCCATCTCGAGAAGAAGAGAAGGAGCTATTTAGGCTTGCAAGGATGGGGTTTGTGGGGAAAAGAAAACAACTAAAAAATACGATGATGAACGGATTGCATTGGGATGCTCCGAAAGTAGAGGCATTACTTGAAAAATCAAATATTAAACCGCAATGTCGGCCGCAAGAATTGTCTATTGACGATTGGAAAAGGCTTGCAAAAGAGTGTAACCTTTTATGATTTTGAGAGAAGTATAAATGCAATTCAGTATGAAGGAGGGGACAAAGGGGTGGTTTGCAGTATCCGTCTCAAATTGTAAAAGATATAGAAGTGTATTGTAGAGACGTATTTCTTACGTCTTGTTTTAATTATGAAATAGCTAAGCGAATCACCAAACCACCCCGCCCCTAACAAAGCTTGGGGCACCCCTCCTTCATGCAAAAGGAGGGGACAGGGCACTCTCCACCACAAGGACGGGGCAGGCAGAATGACAATTTTTTTAGTGTTAGGGAAACATGATATTTTTTGATATACTTAAGCTAAATATATAAGAGAACAAAGCTGTATGGCTTCTTTGAATAAAGTGAATAAAGAACAGCTCATTTTTGGTAGTCTAGCAATTATTGGAATTGTTAGTTTTTTCTTTGGGACAGCTCAACTGAAAAAGAATTTATGGCTGAACCCAGACGACACAAATAGTGCGGCGAGATCGGCTGGGCGAAATGTAGCGCCAGCGGATATTACAACTTTTTCTGATGTCCGCCAACAGCAGCAAGACACCGACGGCGATGGGTTAAGTGATTACGCAGAATTAAATGCCTATGCAACTTCTCCGTATTTGGCGGATTCCGATGGCGACGATATTTCTGATGCCGATGAAATCCGTAATGGAACAGATCCGAATTGTCCAGCTGGAAGAGATTGCGGAACTCCTCGTACATCTGGTGGCTCTGGTTCGGATACAGGAACAAACGAGTCAACTGAATTACGCCGAATACTTATAGAAAGCGGATTCCCTGCAGACGAGATTAATGCAATGACAGATACAGATATTAGAACTTTCTATCAACAGATTTTTGCTGAATTTGGAGAAAACCAAACTATTCAACAGGCTCCACCACAAGAGAATACCCCGCCTCAAATTACCGCTGACCAAATTAGAGAACAGATGAGGGCTCAAGGAATCTCGGAAGAAGAATTAAACAAAGCAACAGACCAAGAGTTGTTAGAGCTTTTTAATCAAGCACAGGCAGCAGAGCAAGCAGGATTATAGGCATGCAAATACATAATAAAAATAAATTTACCGTTGTTGTTGTCGCTGCATTTGTAGTGTTGTTTTTAAGTAGCGTAATTGCTGGCTATATTTCGGTTTCAAAAAAAGATATCGCACAAGCTGTACATGGTACTAGTCTGGATGATGAACGAGATGCATATGTTGCAGCACGAGATGCAGATCCGTATGATTCAGATGCTGCTTTTGCTGCCCTCCTTGATTTAGAAACTGCCATTAATGATGTGAATTTAAGCATAAGTCAAAATACTTTTTCAATAAGTAGGGGTGGGTCGTTTACGCTTACCGGCGAAAATTTTGGAAGAATGAAAAAATCCGACATTATTATTAAAGGATCAGATCCTATTAATGGTGGCTATTCTGTTGATTATGGCGGTTCTGTGTCGGTTGGATCTAGTACGTCAGTTGGGGATCGGGATTCTATGGTGATTACAGTTTCAGGTGATGGGGCATGTAGTCGTAGAGTTATTATCCCTTACTGGGAGACAATTAAAAATGAAAATGTTTCAACGGGCGCCGTAACAATTACTGACGTTGATACGCCTGTACGAACTAAAACAATTTATCTTACGGTTGATCATTCAGTTCATAAGGCAAAAACAGGTAGTCCAACAGCTGAAAGTTCTTGGCGTACTGGTTTTTCTTCTGCAAGAACGTGTAACAATGCATTTGATTCCTTTGGAGGAGGGTTTACAGGATGGCTTCACTCGTATGATGAAACTTGTTCTGGTACGAACGAAGAGACTCGTTGGTGTGAAGTGCCGCCAGATGTTTCAGGTAGTCTGAATGCTTCTCGTGTCGGAGGTGATGATACTCATGATATTGGCGGTGATACTGTGAAGATTGGTTCAGCTGAAGAGATAATTAGACTGAGTGGAAAGAAGTTTTTTGCTGGAGGGAATGTAGGGATAGAAATTGGAGGGATAGATCATACTTCACGTATTGTTCAGTCGAGCAATTCGACTATTGATTTTACAATAGATCCAGACACTCCATTGTGTTCAGACGAAATTATTGTAAAGAATATTATCCCCGTGGATCAAACAACCCAACCACAGGAAGATAGAGAAGATAAAGAAGGGTTTTTAGTTGTTCCTAAAGTTGATACCGCTGGAGCGGTGTCTTCTGTTTATATTACCCGTTTTACCCCAGACTCAGGATCAGCTGGAACAGTGGTTCAGCTTACTGGTGGGTTTGGACCGTCGCGGAGTGCGGTAGATGTTTTGTTTAACGAAACTCCTGTAGAATTTTTTGAAATGGATAAGCCTTGGACTCCTCTTGAAGTCTATCCTTTGGTTCCAAGAGGAGCAGAAACAGGAAAAATAAAAGTAATCGCATGTGCTGGCGGCTTTACAGCGGAATCACAAACCGATTTTACGGTTACAGAAGAGCCAGCAATATTTTATTTCGATCCTTTGTGGGGTGAACCAGAAAGTGCAGTAGAAAAAATTACCGTGTATGGCGAAAATTTCGATACTACACTACAAGTAAAAATTAATAATACATCAGCAAACTATTCAGTTGTTTCGGAGCAAGAAATAGAAGTAACAATTCCAGCAACTGCAACTACTGGAAAGATAACAGTATGCAAAGCTGGCGATTGTATAGATTCTGTAACAGATTTTTATGTACAATCTGTGCCTCCGTATCAATTAGCACTCAAGCTTCCAGAAATTTCTAATGTAACTCCTCGGTATTATGAAAGTGGAAATAGACTTGTTATTAACGGAAGAAACTTAAGTTCAACACTTTTGTTTGGAGATGCTTCGGCAGTAGGAACTGTTAATGGAGCAAAAACCCGTGTAACAGTGTTTGTTCCAGCTGGTGCAAACGGGCTAATGAAGGTGTGTAACAATAATGGCTGTACATCTGATCATTTTTTTCACGAATACAAAGATTACGACGCAGCCATCGAAACAGATAGTGAATTGTTTGTAAGCGAGGCTTCGGGTGGATCTTTAATTCGAGATGAAAGTATTGAAGCTGTTAGTAACACCGAGCCAGGAACAGCATGCAACGAGAATAATCCATCGCCACAAATTCTTTCTGTTTCAACCTCGAGCGAATATGTAGGGCATACAGATTCTGGGGAAAGGAATGAAGAAGACGCACTTACTATAAGTGGATGTCATTTTGGGCCAAGCCAGTATAGTGGTTATGTGCTGTTTAATAACACAAAACAGCTCAATGTTATCTCTTGGGGAAAGAATAGTATTCGAACAGCAGTTCCATTCGATGCCACTAGCGGGCACCTATCTGTTGTGGCATGGACTGGCCAGCATGGGTATGCTGCTCGTGCCTCTTCTGAATTTAACGTAAAACCAGTTATTCAAAAGCTAGGGTTAAACAGAGCAGCTCAAGGTCAGATTATAGATATTTTAGGATCTGATTTTTGCCCACCAACCGGCGCCTGTAGTGTTGGAAGTGTGAGATTTGGTATATATCCAGGTGGTGAAGACGAAGGCGTAGAAGCAAAGATATACGCATGGAGCGATAAACGAATTCGCGTCGCAATACAAGGTGGAGAAGAGATAGCAAAAGATTGGGGTGGCGGAGTTAAAATTATTCGTTCCGATGGAGTCGAAAGTAGGCCTGAAGGAGAATTAGAAGCTGGCGATGGAAGAGAACAGCTTTTAACGCTTCGAGAACAATCTAATTATTTTTATAGATTACCAAGAATATTATCGCTAAGCCCTCAAACTATAGAGCTTGATAGAGCTAAGTTGGTCGGAATAAATGGCGATGGATTTTGGGGAGACAAAAATATTCAAACAACGTTTGTAGATGAAAAGAATGAAATGCCAACTATCGATTTGTATCGTACACGCTTAGCAGATGACCGTGTGAACCAAGGAACATCAGACGAAGACGACCGGCAGTATCAAACTTATGCCTCGATGAGCGTTCCGACAACAATAAGAAACGGGAGGCAAAGTGTGGTGGTTTCTAATTGGGACGGTTCGTTTGCCCAAGCTCGGCCCTCAACATCGAGAGATATGCTTTATTTACGAGCAATAGCAGATGCGGATATGTCGGTAACTGGCGACTCGACTTTACTAACTATTACTGGCGGACTTGTTCCTGGCTTTCATTTATACGGTAATACGCTATTGCCAAATATTGTTGTTGCATCAACAGATGTAAAGCCATCAGAATTAAATATTTTATCGCAAGATGACCGCGATAGAGAACGAAATATTCAAAGCATTCAATTAGTGTTTCCAAAAGAAGATGCAGACGCGAATCGGTTTAGAAATGTTCATGTAGGTGTGGTACAATATGGAGATGGTGAGAAGACTGGTGTCGCTTGGATTCGCCAAGAACAAACAACAAACAATGACGGAGACTTGATTTCCATTTTTGATGATATTCTTGAGTATAACGATATTCCTGGCTACGAAAGATGTAATGCAGATGGCGAGGAGTGCGTGTTGTTGTATCCAGGTGTTGGTGGGAACAGCGAAAACGATGTTTTTGTTGGCTACGGCTACATGAGCCCAAACCCGCTTATTGTAAAATTGCCTGCTCCTGTAATCGATTCATTAAGTAAAACACAGTTTCAAAGCTTTAAAGGCAGAACAAGTTTACAACAACGAGACAGTCATCATGTAGAACCAATAACTGTTAGGGGTAAAAATTTCCGGACAGGCACAAAGGTATTTGTAGATAATAAAAACGTTGCTGTAACTGTAACACCGACAGTATTGTATATTAAAATTCCAATCGGAGAATTAACCCCAGGCAGACATACTATAAAAGCAAAAAATACCGATGGAGAAGAGAGTAATTATAAATTTATCCAAGTACGATAAATGAAGCGAAATGTTTTAACAATTTTAGTTAGCGTTATAATAGCGACTCAACTCGCAGTTTTTGTCGCCCCTGCTCCAGCACAAGCGCAGTTTGGTGGTGTAGTTTCTGATATTTGGAATACTGCCGTAAATACAGTAAGCAAAGTAGGAGATGTCGCAAAGTGGACGTATGAAAAAAGCTCTAAAGTATTAGAGGCTGCATGGAGAAAAGGTGGAGCTATTGCATATAGGAATGGACTCAATTATTTCTTAGGACAGATGGCTCGAGATGCAGCTGTTAGAATATCTGGTGGATGTTCTGGGCAGGAGCCGTGTTTTCAGATGAATAAAGAATATTGGGGGAATTTGGGCGATGCGGCGGCTGGAGATTTTTTGGATTCGCTTGCAACAGAAAGTGGATTTCTAGACAACGGTTTATGTCAGCCGTTTGACCCGGCAATAAGTTTGCAATTAAATCTAGCGGTTAGTCAGGGCAGAGAAGGTCCAGCACGAACACCTAGGTGTTCGTTTAGTCAGATTCGTGACAGTATCCGAGAGCTTTCTCTTAGAGATTTAGTAGATGTTAACTTAAATATAGGAAGAGGTTCTACTATAGAGAAGTATAGCGAAGAACTCCCTACTATTATCCGTAGAGATACTGGGTTGGATGACCCTGTAAAAGAGCGATTGCTAAAAACGGCTAACAAGCTTACTTCTGCTACAGAGAATTTAGCTGAATATGCAGAAGGAGCTCAGAATCCTGGACCTGCGCGTCTTGACCCAAATATATTAGGTGAGGCGTTAGCAAATATTATGGATGCTGGTGTAATGCTGAATTCGCAATACACAACAAATTCATTTGATTATTTTATACTAAATTCTTCTGGGGGTGATGTAGCAGAACATTATAGAATATTATTTGAAAATAATAAGAACACATTTTGTGCTGGGCGAGAGAACGCAACCTCTGATACTTGTTTAGATCGAGCTGTCGAGGATCGAAGTTTTTTTTCTCGAAATCTATTAGACTACAGAGATCGAGTTATATATTCTGAGGATTATAAGAGTGATACAGAATACAAGACTGCTCTTGCACGTTTTACTTTCGACATATCAAACAATGATACATTTTATTTTTATGATCAGGTGACCGCCTTTGAGAATATACTTACTCGTGATGAAAACACAGGTGATATTCTTGCAGATAGAAGTTTTGCAGACCTTGCTGCGGGAGTAGGATCTGATCCTGCCTTTCCAGACGATGCACAATTTTGTACTGATCCAGATATAAAACCTATTAATACGGATAATTTAATTAGAGGCGGTGGAACAGATAGTTTTCTGGATTCAGATTATCAACAGCAGTTTTTAAATATTCTTCCTCCTGATGCTGATGGATCAGCTATCGCAACTGTCCGATCAGAAGTAATTACTTATTTTGGTGGAACTACTGCGAATCCATACGTTCCGGCTCCGATGGACGATGGTTTACCTACTCAACAAGCAGCAGCAAATTTAAATGCCCAGTTTGAAGAATTTGTTCTTTCCCAATATTATTTTGAAAGAATGAAGGCAAGACTTCAGAGTGAACACAGTGGACGCTTTACGAATGATCCTTTTGGAAGAGGCGGAGATTTGGGAGAAATTGGTCTAGGCGGAGACGAAATAGGCAAGATGGCTGTTCATAATGCTAATCTTGAATTTGAGATGGGCAAACTTCAAGATGCGTATAAAAATCAATATCAGTTTTTAGGTCGTTTTTCACCTGGAGACACCCTATCAACTTCGCAGCAGACTCAAGCAACCAATCTTTTAAATGATCTTAAATCTCGAATTAAAGAAGGTAAAGATCTAACAAAAAAATTAGGAGAAGAGGTTCAAGATTCTTATCAAAGGTATGATGCCGATCAAAGTGCTGGTGAGCTTCTTTTTGATTTTTTAAGAAATGCAGATGAACGAGGTGAAATAATAAATTCTGCTGCAGATGGAGATCGTGCATTAGCTATATTGCCCTATTTAGAAGATCTTATTCAGATGTATGAAAATCTTAAAATAATGGATGGTGATTTAAAAGATTATGGGGATGTGTTTGGTGATTCAGTTGGTGGCGGCGGATCTGGAAGTGCAGGGGATTATGAATTCCAGAAGTGTAGAGAAAGAACTCAAGAATATCTTGAAAGGTTAGATGCTTGGTATAACACTCTTTATAGAGAAGCAGTCACAATAAATAATGCTAGAAGAGCTCATGCATTCGATAGAATAAGTGCTTCAGAGGATTTAGCAGATGTAGGAAAAATGTTTAACCAAGAGAGTAATCCTTTCGGGGCATTTCTTACACTTGACTCTAGAGCAAATCAGGAGGCAGCAAAAAAAGTAGAAGAGAGTAAATTTTTTGATAGCATTAACGGAGCATTTAAAGGTGTCGCCTCTACAGTTTCTGGGGTTGTAAAAACACCGGCACCATTAGTAGAAGAGACAGGAAAACAACCCGTAAGAAGTGCGAGCGAGCAATTTAATACAATTACAGGGGACGCAGTTGCAGATGCCGTAGGTATTTTTACAAACACATTAATGTCGGACATGTTAAAGAGATGGTTTGAAGGTCCAGGTGTTAACCCTCAACTGGCAGAAAGAAGAGTGGCTGGTAGGGGGATTCCAGTAACACAAGGAATAAAAGTTGCTAAAAAACTTTTTGCGAAACTTGGAGTATTAAAAACAAAGTCAGTAGAAGATGCAGATGTTCTTACTCTTCTTTCTACAAAAATTGCGAACAAGCCCCCTCTTATTAATTCTGGATTTAAAACTGCGATAGAACAACAACTTACATTAAGAGAAGCCCTATCTCCTGAACATGGCTTAATTGATCCAAATGCATGGTTTGGTTACCAATCAGCCAATTTTGAAGCATCTGTAGAGAATGGCATTCCTTATCGTAGTATGGTGCTATTACGACATTATAGAATTATTCCTGTAGGTTGGGAGTTGGCTGCTGAATACGGCAACAAATATGGAAGATCACAAAAGATAGGCGATCTTGTAGAGAAATTTGATGAGCCAGGTGATTGGAGTTCATTGTATGTTATTTCGAATATACTCTTTACTGAGAATACTACATCTTATAGCTTTAGCATTCCTGCGAATATAGCAGAAAAAGAAGCTGAAGAAGTTAAAATTTTTACGGATAATAGGCAGATAGAGATATATCCACAAGAAAATTTAGAGGTTCGTTGCCTTGCGGCTATTTCTACATATTCTAACGGCATTGTTACAACAAAGAGTGGTGTAATTTGTTTAGATATAAATCAAAAAAGAATAGTTCCACCTGCTGTTTCGTCTGGAAGAGTAAGGGTTCTTATTCGTGAAAATCCGTATTATGGACTTGTGAATCCAGATTGGGTTTTGAAAGCCCCTCAATTAATATGTAATGCAGAGGGTCCTGGAGAAATAGTAATAAGAAGACAAGAGGTTCAAAATCCAGATGACCCTACTGGTCCAAAGATTGTTCAAATAGAGCGAGCAAGTTCTTGCGCAGACGAGCAAACATGTGTAAGAGAGAATGATGATGGGGGTTGTCTCGATTTTGGATATTGCACAAAAGAAAAATTTGTGTGGAAGTTTGAAGGAGGCCAATCTTGCCCTTCACAATATAATTCGTGTCAATTGTTTACCAACAGTAAAGGAGATGATAGCTATTATTTAAAAAGCACGTTGGCTACTTTGGGATGTTCTAAAGAAAGTGTTGGTTGTCGCGAATATTTACGAGTGTCTGAGCCTCTTGGATCGGTAAATACTCCTATAATAGAAACTCCGCTAGATGTTACAGGGCCTTCGCCTTTACAAGATTCATTATTCTTTACAGTTCAAGGAGATATAGATGAATTTTGGTGTAGCATTCCAGGTGGTGCTCGCTGTAGAATAAAAAAAGGAACAGATTCGTGTGAGATTGAGGGTGCATTTGGCCCAACTGGAGAAACGTGTTCTGTTTCTGAAACAAATTCTGTTTCTGAAACAAATTCTGTTTCTGAAACAAATGCAACGGCTGTAGCTCATTTAAATGCTCAGGCACTAGCCGCGGCAAGCGGGTGCAATTCAAACTCTGCAAGTTGTCAAAAATATCTTAGAGTAAAGCCACTTACTCGAAATGAGCGTTGGGTGCTGCCTTCAATTAGAGAAATTAAACAATTAATAGAAAACAATAAAGAGAACAGTAGTTATATAAATAATTCAAATACCGATGATGATAAATTTTCGTTTGGTTTAAAAGATTTTAACCCAAACAACGCTTTTTTAGACGTTCAAGAAAAATTTTTAAATTCGAAAAGAGATATTTGTACAGGTGAGGAGTCTATTGGATGTCAGGCCTTTGTTCCTGAAGGTGGTAGTAATGAAGTAACGGTATATGCAAAATTAGTAGAAGACGACCAATGCTCTTTCCAGTGCGTCGGGTTTAATGATTATATAGAATCTCCAACTCAATTTGATCCTGGTTTTAAAACCAAAAGTTTTGTAACAGCAGATGCGCAATCGTGTTCTGCTTCTGCTGTTGGATGTGAAGAATTTACAAATGTAAATGCTCAGGGCCTTGGTGCTGCAGAAGCCAGAGAGTATTACACTCAAATACGATGGTGTGCAAACGAATCTCAAGCTACCCCTCTTGCTTCTTCGAGCGGCACAAATATTAAAAAAAGGTATTTTGTCTGGGAGGGTGCAGATATTTTTGGCTTCCAATTGCGGGCAGTAGATTTATTAGAGAGTGATACAAGAATATCCGAACTTGCCGGCCAACCATGTACAAATCCAGAGCTTAGTACAGAAGGCACTGCAACGGTTTGTGCCGATGAAAAAGTTGGAGATGAAATATCTTTAACATCGTGTAATGCAGAAACAGCTTCAAGAGATTCTGATTGTAGAGAGTATATAGACGCTGAAGGTACGAGTCGTTTTGTTTTCCAAAGTAAAACCATCCCCGTTTCTACAGATTGTAGGCTTATAAGAAGAACGGCAGATAGTAGTGAGATGTACAATATTTTAGCATCGAGCAGCGCTAGTTGTTCTTCTTCTGAAAACATGTGCCGTAGGTACGAAGGCCCTCAGGCTGGGAATGTGCGCGTTATTTTTTCTAATACTTTCGTAAGCAGTGGAGATTTAGAAGATTTAAAACGAACAGCATGGGGAGGGGATGAAAAATTTGACTCTGATCCTTCTGGTGTAGAGTTTCTTAAAATTGATTCCACGACTGGAGGAGTGCTTCCTTCTCGTGGGCTTGTGAATTTTATAGATGCAGGGAGAGAGTATTATTTGTCGCTTGTGTATAGGGTTGCATCTGGGGCTGGCCAAATATCTATTCCTCTCGGGCCAGGCGAAGACGACACGAAGAGTTCAGATGTATTAACAGCTGATGGAGAGTGGCATTCTACGAAGATTGGTCCAATTGTGTATAAAGGCTCTCCTTCGACCTTTGATATGCATTTAACTTCAGGATTAAATTCTATCGATGTTGATTCTATCCGCTTAACAACGCAGGTAGATGTGTACTATAGAAAGAAAAATACGATTCAGAACCCGCCAGATGTCTGTGTGCAAAATTCGTATCAAGGCTGTAGTGCATACTCTACAAAAATTACAGGGACAGACAAAACGGAGACAGTATATAATTACAAATTTTCTGATCCATGTAATGCAGAAGATGTTGGTTGTGAGGCTGTAATTAATACCAATAATACCAATGCCGTTGGCCCGACTGAAGTAAAAGGTGTAGGAGACGAAGTTTTGGTAACTATTCCAAAAGATTTTGTAGAGATTGTTCGTGTAGTAGAAGAGGCTGAATGTTCTTCCGATCAAATGGGCTGTAGTCTGGTTTCGAAACCTATTGTAAGTAGCGATAATAAATTGACAGGATTTGAACCGGTGTATATTAAAGACGATCCTCGCAAATATGCTGAAACCATGTGTGATGCTCAGAGTGTTATGTGTGAGGCATATATAGCCGGGGATAAAGAAGTGTACTTTAAAGAGCCACAAGGACGAGTTTGTGAGTTTGTAGGAGATTCATGGAAATATAAAAAAGAAGACGGAACAATTGGGGACTGTCCAGTTGTACCTAATGGGAGCAAACTTGGTGATATTTCATATGAAACGCCTGGTGAAGGATATGTTGGAGCCTGCGTTCCAGCGGCTGACGGTTGTACAGAACTTCAGGAGGTTGTAGAAAACGACCAACCAAGCAGAACAGCCTATGTGGTACATCCAGAAGAAAACACTGGTGCTGTTTGCACGTCGACAGACATTAAGTTTAAATCATGCCGGTATTTCGATGTTCATACTACCTTAGTATCAGGTGCGACGAGTACTTCGAAAAATTTGTATAGAGTTAGAAACGATAGAGTCTGTGGTGAATGGCTCGAACGCAGATCTGGCACAACTATAGCAACCGTGGATGCAAACGGGAACGATGATACAAAAGATATTCGTTTAGATTTTTATGCATGTCAGAGCACCTCCGAAGGTGTTAACTGTGCTGCTCGAAAAGACGATGACCTTAGATTTGAGCTTACTTATGATCAACCTACCGTAAAAGATTTTGTTGAAAGATATCGAGATGGTGGTTCCGAAGTCGGGGCCGCAGAAAAAGCTATTTTAGAATTTAACGAATTCAACCAACTCAGTGGGTTATCTAAAGCCGGATTAGTGTTTAACAATAAAAATAGAATTGGCGGAAATTATCATCCGGTAAAAATGCAAGTAGAGGGTGAGAGTGCGAATGTAGTAAACTTTAATTTTGAGAAAGATTTAAATGGCGATAATTTGCCAGATGGTTGGATTGTGCAAGAAAAATGTCATGGCGCATGTAATTTAGAGAAACAGGAAGTAAAAAGCGGTGCGCATTCATTAAAAATTGGTTCAGTCTCTGCTGCTCAAACAGCATTACAGGAAAATAGATTTAGTACTTCTGTAGCAATAGGCAGTGCAGAAGATTATCAGTTTATTGCCAATGTTCGTGCCGTTGGTGCAATTACAGCAGACCAAAGTGATGAAGAACGGAGAATAACCTTTAGATTTAGAAATAGTGACAACATTAACTCCGATGATGGAATAATAACCAACTCAAGAGGAGCTGGAAGAACAGAAGGAATTAACGAGATAAACTTTGCAGTTGGCGGTTCAGATGAAAGGATTGTGCATACGCTTACTAATATTTCTGGGGATCTTTCAATAGATATTATTTCTAAAGGAGATTTTACTGTTCGAGATATAAGCTTAGAACCAACAGGAACTCAAAAAGAGACACTTGAAAGCGCAGGACTTGGAACAAACTTGCCAAGTGACTGGACAAAGTCTTTTGGTTGTACAAATTGTAGTGTAGTCAATGGGGTTAATGGGTCAAGAGCCATCCAGCTTGGAAGAGTAAACGAAAATGAATTGGTGTGTGTAGCTCAGAGTAGGATCAGCGATGCATTACCTCACTTTGGAGCCTTTTGCACCGAAAGAAATGAAGTTAGAGATTGTGCCGATATGGGCAATGCATGTGAGTCTGATGATCCAGCATTAACATATTATGCAGGCCAAGTAGCTGCTGGATCTGTTTTAAGTAAATATTATACCATCCAAGGCTATGCCTATGGTTCTAGTGCCTCTAGCTCTTCTCGATCAGTAGAGCCTCTTGTTATTAAAAGATCGATGGTGGCGGTTGGTATATCTAAGTCTCATGGTGATAGTTTGTTTGACGATGGATGGACCTGGCGTCCATCTGGCGCAGATAGTTACTATAATGTCCCTATTGATGTTAGAGACATTGGCTTTGAGACAGCAGATACAGCATCTGGAAATGGTGTTAAATTTAGAGTCTCGGTTAAAAGACAAGATGTTGATAGAAGAGATATCCCTGATCGATCAAGCGATGTTAGAGATCTTCACATTACACTTAAGCAAGATCCAAATATAAGCAATCAAACGATTCATTTTGATAATCTGTCGTTTTATCCTGGTAGAAGTTTTTTACCAGATATTGGCACCTGGACAGAAATACCTGATTGTAGACAAGGAAGTTGTGGAACAGGCACGGATAGGTATATTAGAGTAAAAGGATTTGAAGGCGCTGCAAATATTGCAACTTTAGTAAACTCTGGGCTTTCGATGAAAGTGTTAAATATTCGAGGCAATACAGAATATGTATTATCTGGCTGGGTGAACACAAAAGGATTAGAAAAATCGAGTATTAAGAAAGAGATAATACATATTACACAATTCACAAGAGACCCCGATGATACTGGTGATGGTGGCGCGGTAATTTTGGATCCATTAACAGATCCACCAACACCAGCGAGGACGCGTGTTAATATTAATAACATAGATGATAAATGGGTGTTCTTTACAAGTTCGGCATTTACAACAAAATCAGGTGCTCGAGCGTTAAGAATAGATTTGTTACAAAATATAGAAGGTTATATTTTGTACGACGATATTCAGCTTCGACCTGTCTTACGAGTTGCTCCACCAGATGAACGAAGAGACGCTGGGCCTACCTGCCGGATGTATCCTGCCGACGATGCCGCACAGTGTGATGCTGTAAATGCTCAGGGCGAGTTAATTAAGGGCTGGAGAGGTTATTGTATGGAAAGAGACCCAGCAAATCCTGCAGTCTGTATTCAGTGGTACCCAGTAGATGTTATTAAAGACGAAACAAGTACTTTTTCAAAACCAGAGGCAGTTGGGTATCAGGGAGGCGGACCCTTGTACCATTGTGCTGTTGCAAAAGAACGCAAACCAGAAATTCCTGGATTTGAGGATAATTTAACATTCCCCCGTGTTTTGTGTGCTCAAACAAGAGGTGCGCCAGGGGAGGATGATACGGGTTGTTATATCGTTGCTGTTGCGAGTGATCCGAAACCTGGATTTTATGAAATGACAAACTCGGACTGGAGAATTGGAACTGGACAAGTTCATGTTAGAGATAGAACTGGTGATGAAGTTAAGATTACGTATCGGCAACCAAAAGGGAGTGGAGATTATAAACTCTGTACAGGAAAAGCATCTGACGGCGCCGAAAAAGCTGATTGTACTTTTGGTGGAGGAGATGGTTGCTGGGAAATTGATGGCCATAAATCTAACCAGGGTGATCGAAATGTTATATTTGATACTCTCCCAGGAAACGCTGTAAATGCAGCTCCGTGTTCTAAGGATAATAATAATTTTGGAAGCGCAAGTCCGGATTGTTTTACAGGCCCAATTGACGATATTTATCAAAAGGTTAAATATTTTAAATGGGGTGATGACGGAGGCGAGTGCCGTAATAATAAAACAGTAGAAGAGGAAGGCTATGTTGCGTGGGGGGAATTAAATGAAACATGTGCACCTCCCTATTGTGATAGCGAAGTTATTGAGCATAACGACGATGGTATTGTTCAAATAGGAGAAGATCATCCACTTTCAGGAGATGATTTAGCAGCATTTGCTGTTCTTGGCCATAACAAAACAGCTCAGAGATTGCTGAACTCTTCATTTGGCGCTGGTGCAAATGTTCAAAATAGAATTCCTCGACCGCTGTATTGTTCTCAAATTGTTCAAACAGTTGATCACGATGGAGAAAACGCAGCATGGAATTCAAGATTGCATGGAGCTTATACAGGCGAAAAGCCTATTCGTTTTGGGAGTGATACACAGTGTTCACCATTTAGTGCAACACCTCCAATAAACAGCCCAAGCGATATTTTGCAGCTTGTTGATACAAATAACGATTTTGTCCCAGATCTTGTACAGAGGACTCCGTTGCTATTGTATTCTCCTGGGGATACACAAAATAACGATAAAACTCAATTATGTAAAGAAGTACACAGGGGGAATATGGCTTTTGAATACGATGCAACCATTACATTATGCGAAGGCGGAACCCAGGATGGCAATATTTGTTTTACAAATATAGATTGTGCTGGTGGTGGTACGTGTGGCGGACAGGTTGAGTCTCGAAGTGGTCATGATCCAGAAAGAGGGAAAGCAAGAGTATTAAATATATTTGCTCGGATATTTAAGGTGTTTGAATGGGATGACACTACAAAACAATATGAAGATCAGGAAGAAAGTATCGATAGAAGAAGAGACTGCATTGGTCCAAATGGATGCGAAGCCCCAACCATAGAAACAGTACATTTTGAAGGAACCGAAGTTTTTGCTCAAGAGATAGCTCCAGTAGCAATTAAGAGTAATACAAATTCTGTGCAACTTGAATTTACAACCAATATCCCACAAAACCAACTTCCTATTAGAGCTATAGAAATAAACTGGGGCGATGGAAAGGTTACTCGCCAAACAAATTTGCAGATGGATCAACGAAGAGACCAAGGTAACCCTCACCGCTATATTCATGTATACGAAAGTATTGGCGAAAAAACAGTCCGCATTCGTGTGACAGATAATTGGAGTTGGTGTAATAAAAGAGATTTATTGGCATCAAATGCGCGCGGAGGAAATTCGGGAGATGCCTGTGTTACAGAGAGTACTTTTACAGGCAGGGCTTTTGCAGATACCAATACAGGAACAGGAAATGATTATAGGATAAATATACAATAAAAACAGCAAGGCCTTGCGCAGTTTCCTGGGCAAGGCCGATAGGGGGGGGTTGTCGTTGGTTGGGCGTAGTGTCACCGCGTGGCGACTATCTTGATTTCGTGACCGTCGAATGTGAAGCGTGTGAGGTTGAGGTGCGCACCATTGCGCCCCTCTATCCTATACGTTTCCTCGAGGTCGGCGTGAGCGAGCATCCACCTATCAATCCCAGCGTCGAAGCTGGCAGTGATCGGTTGCCCTGTTGGCGTATACTCACCGCCATTTGCGGTGATCTCTATTGCGCCTTCATAGAAATCGTCGTTTGGAGCTTCCCAATCACCGATGGCGCTGTACATGATCCAGCCGCCGCGGAAGTTCTCAGGGATCGTCTGGGCCGCTGGCTCGGGATTGTCGACAGGGCCGATGCCGTTGTCGATGCCAACGTCGCCGCCATCGACAACTGTGGTCGAACCGCCGCTGCCAGTGCCAGCTATGTCGAACCCACTGTCGTCCATGGACACGTCCGTGGGCGAATCGCTCGAGCAGCTTACCATGAGAATCAAGAAGCTGAGCAGGAACGCCGCAAGCGGGATGGTCCTCATATCAGAGAATCTACGAGTCGTCATGGAGACTCCTTCACGAGAGTGAATGCGCCTTTTTGGCGCTTTTTTTGTTTCCCCCTCTTTGCATAGGAGGAGGTTGGGGGGAGTTTTGCTCCCCAAAGGTTGATAGCATTATAGCATATTGACAAAATAAGTCAATAGTGGCTTAAAATGAGAGAATTTTAATCAAAATTTTGCTGTAAATAGGCTTTTTAAGCGCTAAAATAAACGGCTCATCGTGTGAGCCGTTAAAAAAAATGTCATTCTGAGTGATTAGCGAAGAATCTTCCATATAGATTGCATAATTTGTAACGAGGATTTTTTGCCTCAAAATTACAAAACGCATGGATCCCGGCTCAGAGGCCGGGATGACATAGCAAAAGAGTAGAGACGTATCGATGATACGTCTTTTGGTTTCAAAACAAGACGCCCCACAGGGGCCGTCTCTACAGTCTAGAGCCTTTGCATCAGGCGAAAAATTCTTGATCTTTTTTCTAATATATCAAAATGACAAAGGTGTTTTTATCCACCTAAAAGATATCAAGAGTATCGGGTTTTATGGTATAATTGAGAAAATTATCCGAATTGTGTGCGGATGAAAAAAATCCTACAACTTTTGAGTTTAAAAGCTTCTTTCGTAAGTGGCTTGTTTAATGATTTTAAGGCAAAACCTTGGAGGTATTTACCGTGGACTATTGGTTTCGGACTGTTAATATTCATACCGATCGACCTCGTTTTTGCTCAAGAAAGTATTCTTCAAAATTCTTTTTTTTCGATTCTTAATTCAGTTCTTTTTACAATAGTAACAGTCCTTGGTAAATTATTGGTTATTATTATCGATTTAATGCTAAGGATTGTTAGTTATAATAATTTTGTTCATGAGGGGTTTGTTATTAAAGGTTGGATTGTATTACGAGATGTTTTGAATACGTTGTTTATTTTTTTCTTATTAATGATAGCTTTTGCAACCATTTTTAATTATGAATCATACGGGTATAAATCTCTCCTTGGAAAAGTTTTGCTGGCAGCAATTTTAGTTAATTTTAGTAGAACAATAGCAGGGATTGCGATAGATTTTTCGCATGTATTTATGATGGTCTTTTTGAACGGATTTAAAGATGCTGCAGCAGGGAATTTTACTAAAGGGCTTGGGATTCGAGATATTGTGCAATTTGGAACAACAGATCCGGGGGATATATCTGGAAAAGAAATTTTTGGATCTTTAGTTTTTGGTATTATATATCTCCTTATTGCGGTGGTGACTATTCTGGTCTATTTCTTAATGTTTGTTTTAAGAATTATTGCTCTTTGGTTTTTGGTTATTACTTCACCGGTCTATTTTGTTTTAAACGCAGTGCCTTTTGGTAAACAATCTGCAAGCCAATGGCTAAAGAATTTTTCTAAATATCTTGTTATTGGCCCAGCATTAGCATTCTTTTTATGGCTTTCGCTAGCTGCAATGGGTACTGTTTCTCAGACGTTTCACTCGAATCTTTCTGAGACAGGTACAGAGACAAGCGCTCAGTTAGAAGCAGGTAATGATCAATTGTCTGCTGCAATTTCAAAGAGCGCACGTCCAGCTGGTCTAATGAGCTATGTTATTTCTATCGGGCTTTTGTGGGGGTCGCTTATTTATGCAAGTAAATCTGGAGTTGCAGGGAGTCAGGTAGCTGGCAAGGCAATGGAGAAGATGAAGAAATTCGGGTCTTCTACTGCCAAAAAAGCCGGACTTGCGCCATTTAAACATGTTGGAGGAAGAATTGCTCGTTCAGAGGGACTTAAAAAAGCATTTGATAAAGTTGGTGGGAGAGGTGGCAAATTGGGCACGGCATTGATGCTAACTGGAATTCGTCCTGCAGCAGAAAAGCTCGGCTTGAAAATGCAGGAAAACAAAGATAAATACAAAAAAGAGGCAGAGAAAAAAGTGAAAGCTCTTAGTGGAGCTGACATGCATGCTAGTTTAAGAAGGAGAGGTCAACAAAAAGGTGGAGCATTAAGTCCTTTTCGAGTGCCTTCTATGGCGGTTCGAGATGAGATTCACAAAAAACATCCAGAATATTTAAATCCAAGAGATGCTGCAAAATGGGTGAGTAAAAATAGAAAGGCAAAAGATTACAATGATGCGGGAGCTGAAGCTATGTTTGTTGTTAGTGAAGGTATAAAAAAACAGCGGGTTCTTTCTACGGATCCAGAGGAAATACGAGAATTGCAAACCGCTGAAAATCAAATGGGTCAGACTGCAGAAGGAACAGGAATGAGAA
>Ga0209042_1001203_pt1 | contig 20961 bp, 11 predicted proteins | sample SaaInlV_200m_DNA_6_FD_184649 | JGI IMG/M metagenome (GOLD analysis project Ga0209042, IMG submission 184649) | Marine microbial communities from expanding oxygen minimum zones in the Saanich Inlet - SI037_S2LV_200m_DNA (SPAdes) (version 2) | ecosystem: Environmental > Aquatic > Marine >...
GACGGTTGATTCTGCACTTGCTTTCTTTTTAGCCATGAGTTCTCCTTAGTAACTCTAACTCCAGTTTGGCTAAAAAGCCTCCATTAATATTTCGCTATATTTGTCCAAGAACCTTTGAGGGCAAACACTTTCTTCTTAGCCATGGGTTCTCCTTGATAACTTTAACTCCAGTTTGGCTAAAAAGTCTCCATTTGATTTTCACCATTTCTGTCTAACAAACTCTGACGTCAAACACCCATACTTTGGATCTCGGTTGGCTGATCATTTTCGTCGGTCAGGCAGATAAATTCCCACAAGGTAGTGCGCGTGTTTTCATCTTTCGCTGGCATATCTATTTCAACCTGAAATACCTTGCCCGGGTTCAGGACACATTTTTCAACTGTTTTGTGCACCTTTTCATGATGATAGGCTTTGATCGCTTGCAGCGAATAAGCACCCCGAATACCTTCGGGTTCAAAAAGCCAGCCGAACTCTTCTTCAAAAGGGGCGTTCCAGCAGGTGTAGCGTCCCTCCATATCGGTGCGGAGAACAAAATGGGTCTCGGTCTCCATGAGGGACTTTAGTTTCTTCTCGCTGGCGACCAGTTTTTCTTCAGCGGCTTTTCGGTCAGAAATATCAAGATGAATACCACTCAGGCGTAGTGGAGCACCGTCTTTGTCCCGTTCGACGATCTTCCCGTGAACTTGCACCCAAACCCAGTGACCGTCTTTGTGCCGCATACGGATTTCTTCTTCGAGTGTGTCTAGCTCTCCGCGAATGTGGCGCTGTACTTGCTCATCCCAGACCTTTTGGTCTTCAGGGTGCGCAAGGTTGACCCAGGTGTTAACATCTCCCTGCGTTAGCTCTTCAAGTTCATAGCCCACGATCTCGGCCCAGCGCTCATTGAAGGCTGATCTTTCGGTGCCTACCCACCAGCTCCATGTACCGGCTTGTGAGCCATCCACGATCAGCGCCAAGTCTCTTTCTTGTTCCAGTAAGCGATTCTCAGCCTTAATACGCTGGCTAATGTCCACCACAACACCGAGCAACAAAATCTCACCATCGATCTCGATCGGGCTAATGCGATTTTCCACAGTCCGAATTTCGCCATTTGCAAGTCGGTGTTTGGCTATGTAAAACTGATTCTCTTTGATTGCATCAGGTTGTAATTGGCTCTGAATATCCCGGATATCGGTATCGCTGATCTGATCAATATACATGCTGGTGACCGTATCATGGTCGTAGCCATAGAACTGACAAGCGGCAGCATTGGCATCCAGAAAACGACCGGATTTAGGGTCTGCCAGGATCATGACAGAAGTGTTTTCCTCAAACATGGCGCGGAAATGCGCCTCGCTCGTTTTTAGGTTGGATTCCATCTGCTTACGTTCGGTAATATCCCAGGCACTTAGCACCACTGAATCCACTTCCCCGTCTTTATTCTTCACGACGCTCAAGTTGGTATAAAACCAAAAGATACGGCCATCTATGGAGGCTTCAACATCACCGGAGAGGGTCTTCCCTTGTTCAACTACCTCTTTGATCAATTCATAATAGTTTTGAGCATATTTTCGCGGGAAGATATCAAAAAGGCTTCTGCCAATTAGCTGCCGATAGGACCAATATTGCTGCCCAACCTCATTGATATGTTTGAAGCGACCATCCTTGTCCAAAACCGCGACCAGACTGCCAGTGTTCCCCAGAAGTTTGGTGTAGTTGTCTTCCAGCGCTCGTAGTTCCAGATCGGTTTTATTGAGTACAAAAGCGATCCAATAGATGACGAGCATAGCGTTTGCAACCATAAAAACATTCAGTAAAATATTTTCCAGATTTCCCTCGATCCAACCCTGGTGATGGAGTACATGAGAAATCCAGCCCCAAAACAAACCTAGTGGAATGATCGTTGGAGCGATGGTTCGGAAAACCCTGCTGCCCAGCAGGTCAGAAGATTTTGTATTCATTCCAGGAACAGGATGCGTAACGATGATACTTCCGATCAGAAATATGAATGCAACAGTCGTGGGAAGGGAAATGCTTTCATACCCCAAAAGGCCGTAAAACGATAAGTTATGGCTGGCATAACCAAGCAGGGCCGGATACAAAAGTAAATTAAGCAGGAATAGTGTGCCCCACGAAAGATATGAGTAAGGCAGCAAATAAGTCCCTGCTATCAGGAAGAAGGTAAGCGCGGTGACCATTGAGGGTCGCCCCGGAAAAGCATTGGCAAGTGTATATGGGTCAATGCCAAAAAGCTGGTCAATACCAAGATCCCGGCTAAAAGCATACTCGAGCAGCGTGAGCCCGCTGAGAAGCAGCGCGAAACTCGCCAGAAGAGTGGAGAGCCTCCTCGTCTTTTTATCAGTCTGCAACCAAACCGCTAGCCCCATCATGAGAAAAAGAAGAGCGGTGTTGATCTTCATGGTTGTTGTGTTGGGGATCAGGCTGCGCAGAAAGGCAATATCAAGTGCCCAGCCTCCAACCAAGACCAATAAGCTGATGGTGATGACCAGAAAACTTAATAATTTTGAAACGAAATGTGGATTTCCTTCCCGGAGCAGATTCTTCAGTTCTTTTAGCATAGTAACTCGTTTCCCTTTGTTGTCACAACGCCCATTTTTGTTTTTTTGCTCGGAAAGTTAGAAACACCCTGATAATAGTCTACCATTGTTTACGCATCCGGCATAATGGGCAGATAAAGGCTGACCGTTGTGCCATCGTTTTCTACGGATGTGATCTTGAAAATCCCCCCCATATCTTCGATGATCTTCTTGACCATGTGCAAGCCAATCCCACTGCCCTGTACTTCGTTCTTGATCGCGTTCGATGCACGGAAAAAACGCCCCGTGACCAAAGGCAGGTCTTGTGCGGGGATGCCGATGCCATGATCCCAAACATCAATACGGATATATTTGCCATCTATTTCGGTGGTGATCCCTACCTCGCCTCCATGCTCTGAGAATTTGACCGCGTTGCTGAGCAAATTGGTGAAGGAGCGCTTAAGTAGTTCGATGCTGGCTGTTATTGCTGGTAAGGCGTCGGGCGCCTTAAAGCGGAATGTGATCTCTTTGGCGTTGAACTGTGGTGCGATGCCTGTAATGGTGTTCTGTAAAAGTTTTAGTAGATCGGTCTCAATTTCTTCTGCCTGATAGTGCTCATTTTCTATTCGACCAAATACCAATAAGTCTTCCAGCAGCTCTCGCTGGCGGTCAAGTTGGCTTTTGAGTATCTTCCAATATTCAGCATTTTCTTCATCACTTTTATGGTCAAAAAAATCATTTAATAGTTCCGCCATAAGCAGGGATGTGGTTAGCGGTGTGCGCAGTTCATGTGATGCGCGATTGATGAAATCGGTTTTCATTTGTTCAAGGCGGGCGTGTTCTGTGATGTCATGTGCCACAATAATGACCTCTTCGTCGCCGCTAGCAACGATCCGCGCCTCAAAGGTATGTGATGCCCCATCCATGCCAAGTTCATAAGTAAAGAGTTGTGGGGTTTGCGTTTCAATTGCCAAGTCAGTAAGGTGCAACGCATTGTTTGCGATGTCTTCAGGCAGGAATTCCTGTAGCGTTCTGCCGATAAACATATCCGGCTGCATGAAGAGTTGTTGTTCCTCAACAGCTTTAAAGTCGAGGATCTTTCCGTCTATATGGACGCGAAAAAAGAAGTCTGGCACGGCATCTAAAAATGCCTGCATTCTTTTTTGGCTACTTTCAAGGGCTTCTTTGGCGGCCATCATCTCTGTCAGATCTGTGAAAACGGAAATGCTGCCGATAACGTTTTTTTTATGAATTCTCGGGGTAGCAGTGACCAAGGTGTTGATGACTCTGCCGGAGCGAGAGTGTAAGCGCAATTGGTAAGAGTTGGTTTGGTCGCCAAGGCGTCTATTTATTGCCGTATTGAGCACTTCCAGCTCGCTTGTTTCCACAAAATCTTCCAACCTTTTGCCAATTAAGTCTCGTGCAGGCAATTCCAGCATGGCTGCGAAAGTGGGGTTGACATAGTCAAAGGTGCCTTTTTTTTGTTCTTGATCAAAGGTATTAACTGTAACTCCCTGACCAATGCTGTTCATGATTAGTTGGGCAAAATCGCGTTGGTCTTTTAGTTCTTGCTGGGTCTGAAGGCGCATCTCTGCGCTTGCGATGATGTTGGCTGCCATTCTCAGCAAGCGGATCTCTTCTGGATTCCAAAAGCGCGTGGTGAGTACCGAGTCAAAACGGAGGAAGCCGGAGAGCTTGTTTTCGGAACGAAGGGGGATGGCAAGCATGGCTTTTACGCCCTGTTTTTCCAGGAATTTTTGCTCATTTTCAGCCTCGGCAGGCAGTTTGCTCACCTCCGGTATATTGACATCTTGTCCGTGCACGAGTTTCTCAATGCACCAACTGAATTTTTCTAGAAGCAAGATTTCTTGGTTTTCACTTTGAGCTGGAATTCCCGGTGGGCACCATTCATAGGTGTTGCGTAGCGTATTCGTTTCACTATCAAACTCAAAAATATAAGCCCGATCTGCCTCAATATAATGCGAAAGCCTAACAAGTATGTCTTGCGTACTTTCTTGTTGTTTGGCTGCGGGAATATTTGAAAATTCAACAGATATGGATGCGATCAATTCCTCAAAGGCGATCCGGTGATCCAGCGTTTCCATCATCTGATTGAAATGTGTAACAAGATTACTGATCTCATCCTTCATATTGTGCGCCATTGCGTCCTCGATGGGATTGCTGAAAAGCATGGCCTGGGCATTTTGGATGGCGCGGTCTACTTTTACAAGGCGGTCGGCAATAAATTTTTTCGATACCCAAAAAGCGAACCCGATGAAGAGAGCGCTGAAGACAGCGTTGATGAAGGTTGTCAAGAGTATAGCGTTGCGGGAGGCAATAAGAGATTTTGAAAAGTTCAGCTCTATCCACAAAATGCCTGATGTATCAAGATAATCACTCGAAAAAGCGCGACCGTGCAGAGGCCGCAGGAGCAGCAGCCTGTCTTCGCCGATCATTGTGTAAACCTGGTCGGTATCGAGTACTTTTTGTATCAGGTCGTCAGTTTCCACTTGACCGATCCGTTCGGCCCGATTATGGGCCAGAACTTCTCCGTGGATATCCGTGACCATGATCGTGTCAATATCTTCCAGCGATGCGGTCTTTTCAATAATACGCTGTAGCAGAAAAGGGTCGCTGCCATCATAAAGGACATCAAAGCTATAGGCCAGCGTGTCAGCAAGTTGGCGTGCTCGCAATGGCGCACTGCTCTGGATGCCCCGGATAGCGCCAATATAGCTCATCGAAGATATGGTGATGACGGTTATGAAGCCCAAGGCAACGAATAAGATCAATATTCTCCAGCGCAAAGAGAAAAAGCGCCAGACTTTGTTGTCGTTTTCAGGTTGCATGGCTTCTTTCATGGCGGGGCTTTCACTTAAGCAGGTTGTTCACAAAGGTTGGTTCCAGCAGTGAGTGAACGTTGATCTTACGATTGAGTACATTTTGGTCGTAGAGGAAATCGGCAATCCCCGCTGCGGTGGAATAGATGCGTCCATCGCCGTTTTTGCCGAACAACTCTCCATTGGCTCCCAGGTCGAGGTACTGTATCCCTTCGGCGTGCAGGGCGAATTCGTCTGCGCTGACTCCCTCGGCTGCACCCATGCGCTCATAGGCATCCTGCGGGTTTTGGGCAATGTAATCCACCGCGTCAAAATAGGCTGCCACCACTTTTTGCACATCATCGGGTCGCTCTTCGAGAGTATGGGCATCGAAGACCATCGAGGTAATAATGGTTTCGGGATACTCTCGACTGGTGATAAGTACCTTGCCGCCTACCATTTCTGCAGTGCTTATCAAATAAGGCTCCCAGGTGACACCGGCGTCGATGCTTCCGTCGAGCATGGCTTGCTGAATCTCCCAGGCGGGAATGCTGACGATTGTGATGTCTTTGATGTTTAACTCGGATTTTTGCAGAATAGTGAGCAGCGAAAGGTGACCGACCGTGCCGACCTCGACCCCTATCCTGGCGCCCTTTAAGTCGCTGAGTGCCTGGTAACCGGCTTGTGCCACTAATCCGTAGCCACCATAAGAGTAGTCCGTTAAAAGGACCACGCGCACATCGGCCCCGTTTGCGTAATAGCGCATGGCATCATCGAGGGTGTGCATGCCTGCTTGCGTTTTTCCCTCGCGCAGGGCGTCAATTGAGTCACTATATGCTGAGAAGCGCACCATCTCAACGTCTACGCCGTATTTTTCGTAATAGCCCAATTTGGCGGCAAGCTCAGCCGGTTCTACCCCGGCCCAGGCAGAAATGGCGATCCGAATAGGTTCGTTGGGTTGGTGGCAGGCCGTTCCAACCAAAAGTAGTAGGATGAATGTAAAGAGCAGGGAGAGCAATTTCAAGATTTTCAAGGTTGAACCTTTATGGAATTGCGATAGGGGCGGGTGGAATTGTCATGCGAACTGTGCAGCCGGAATTTGTATCAAGGATCTCGACTTCGCCGCCCAGGCTGCGGGCGAATAAGCGCGCTATGGTTAAGCCCACGCCCAAACCGTTGTAGCTGCGTGTGTCCCCGCTATCGATTTGATAGAAGCGTTCAAAGACTTTTTCGCGCAATGCCTGGGGAATGCCGCTGCCGTAATCGCTTACTTCGAGAATGAAGCCGCCTTCTCCGTTTTCTTCCAGTTCCACGCGAATCGATGTCATGGGGGGAGAAAACTTTAGGGCATTGTCAATCAGGTGCATGGCGGCTTGTTTGAACTCCCGGCGCGGGGCATGGATGCTAACACTTGGGTTTGCAAGGATATCGACTTTCATCCCCTTGTCTTTATAGCTGTCTCGCAATCGTTTCAGCGGCTCTAAAAAGCTACTGAGAACATCCACATCCTGACGTATGGTATTGGCCTGGTTGCTTTCAAAGCTGCTCAGATAGATCATGTCGTTAATGATCGAATTCAGCTTGTTGGATTGCATAAAAGCTGTTTCCATGAGCCAATCCAGTTCATCGGGGTTCTGGTTCTTCTTTACTAAAGCTATTTCCAGCGAAAGGAGGATCTGTGTCAACGGCGTACGTAGCTCATGGCTAACATTGCGCAAGATCTCGGTTCGGATCTCATTCATTTTGGCGTTCATTTCAGCCTGGCCTGTCTGGCGACCTTTTTCCTGTCGATTCAGCGTGGCCTTTATGCGCGCGATCAATTCGCGTGGATTACAAGGTTTGGTGATGTAATCATCTGCACCTGCTTCAAGCCCGGTCAGCCTGTCTCCTTGGTGCGTTCGCGCGCTGAGGAAGATAAAGGGGATATTTGCTGTAGCCGCGTTCTCTCTTAGTTTTTGTTGCACATCGAACCCGCTCATAACGGGCATCATTACGTCAGAGACAATCAGGTCTGGCATTTCCTCTTCTGCGACCTTAACAGATTTTTGGCTTTCGTTACATGTAATAACATTATAGCCATTTTGACTTAGCATGGCTTCTAAGCCGAATAACAGCGCGCGATCATCATCAATGATCATGATTTTGTCAGGAGACGGGCTCATAAGGTTTTCCTTATCTAAATAGTTAGCACTTTGTTTAGAAAAATATCTGTTAGATCGGGGTCAAAATGTTTGCCTTTTTCTTCTTCGAAATAAGCTTTCGTTTTTTCAATGCTCCAGGCTTTTCTGTAGGGACGGTCGCTGGTTAATGCATCCCAAACATCGACCAGGGTAAATAATCTGGCAGAGAGCGGGATATCTGTTCCCGACAACCCCATCATATAACCACTGCCATCCCATTTTTCATGGTGGTATTGTGGAATATCGGTGACAGCTGTGGGCAGGTTCAGGGCCGAGAGCATTTGATATGCAAAGCAAACATGCTCTTTCATGGTCTCGTATTCCTCTTTTGTAAGCGGGCCGGGTTTTTTGAGAATGCTGTCTGGAATGGCAATTTTCCCAATGTCATGCAGCACGACTCCCCAGCGCATGTGCTGCAGCGCACTGTTTGTAATACCTACTTCTTCGGCCATTCTCTCGGAAAAATCAAGAACGCGTCTGGCATGTTCTTCTGTTTCGTTGTCCCTTAGTTTAAGCATGTTCACTAATCCGTCTATGAAGTCATCTCCAATACCGATCAGTTTCTGTAATTCTTCAATTTCGCTTTGTAAGGTGCTCATCTTTTCTTTGTTTTGCAATGCGCTTTGGCTAAGCGTGAGTTTTTTTCTCCGAATGATTGCTTCGATGCGTAGGAGCAGCTCATCTGAATGGAAGGGTTTGGTAATGTAATCGTCTGCGCCTTCGCTGAGCCCATGTGTTTTATCGGCTTGCGAAGTGCGCGCGGTTAAAAAGATGAAAGGGATCTCACTGCTTTTATTTCTTTGTGTGATTTCTTCGAGAACTTCAAAGCCGCTGATTTCCGGCATCATGACATCGCATATGATCAAGTCCGGATTGAATTTTTCAACAAGATCAATGCCTTCATGGCCATTATGGGAAACCTTTGTTCGATATCCCGCACGGTTTAACATGGCCCTGATGCCAAAAGTGAGCGCTTTGTCGTCGTCGATGATTAAAATTTTTGTGGACATAATTCTCCCGGGATTTATCTGATTGTAGGTAATAAAATATGCGGACCAAAGTCCGCCTATTTCGAATACATATCAACATATTATCGAGGGCGGCTTGGCGATCATGACCCGTAGGTTTTAGACACATAGCTTTGCGTCCAGAAATTTCTTTCTGTTTGCCTTTAACTGCCAATATTATAGCACCGCAAAATCAAAATGGCGTTAAAAATTAACTAAATTTTGTCTTTTACGTCTTGTGTGAAATCAAAAATTAACAAAACGGGAATATTCTCCAAGATATAGCTTGTGCGCCCTCAAAGCTTTCGGGCAGAAGCTGTTCATCCCCTGAATAATCTGCGAAAACCTACCTATAAGAGACATTTGTCTCGACTTTTACAGCTAATCCTTGACTGGTAAAATGGTTGTATATAGAATATATGAGCGTGGGAGTTCTTGATTAAGATCCTTGTCTCTTAAAGAGTTTCCCGCCTTTTATTCATACTCATTGATTGCCAAATTAAGCGTAAAATTGTTACGCACTGCGAATTGCGCTCCCGTCAGCCACCCAAAACCGTCGATGAAAATCGACGGTTTTTTCTTTACCGGAACGTAAGGGGGCTTGGATAGCTTTCTCTTATCTCGTGTTCATCATGATCGTCAAGATCGTCATCTTGCCTGCCGCTGCGAGGCGTGCCGGATCAATTTCGTCCGCCAACGTGTCGTCGAGATTGGTTTCGTCAGCTTCGCGCCAGGCAATTCGCAGGGCCTGGATACCCATTTCGCGGAAGGGGTCATGGTCGCTGCGGATGCCGATACGATCACGGTCGAATAAGATATCCGGGGAGAAGGGGGCTTCGCCGCGCCCTTCGGGGAAGGAGAGTTGTAAACGTCCGCCAAACAGGTCTTTAGCATGTTCGATCGAATAAAGCAACTGCCCATCATTTTCGCGTGAGCCTTGTGCGTCGAGATGAAAAGCGCCACCGCCCGCGACCGCATCCAATTGTAGCAAGGCAACCACTTCATCAAGCGGATATAGGGGATTCTCGACATAATAACGCGAGCCCAGCTCGCCCAGCTCTTGCGCACCCCAAGCAACAAAGAGTACGCTTCTTTCTGGGCGATAGCCTGTTTCCTGCCAGAGACGGGCGATCTCCAGCATCGTAGCGACGCCGCTGGCATTGTCATTCGCGCCGCTGTAGCGTTGCTCGGGGTCATCGCCAACGTGGTCATAATGCGCGCCAACGAGGATGATCTCGCTTCCCAGAATAGGATCGCTGCTAGGGAGAAAGCCGAAGATATTGGCAGCTTCAGCGGCGGTGTCTTCATTTAGGGCGATCTTCAGGCTCATGTCCATACCGAGGAAGAGAGCAGGCGGCGCGCTGTATAGGCTGGCGATGCTTTCGCTGCTCATCTCAAGCAGACGTCTGAAGCCTTCACGCGTTAATTCCAGCACGGGGATCGCGCCTTCGGATGGCAGAGTGCGCACTAAATATTTTGCATTTAAATCGCGTATATTACTACGATCTCCGACCAGCAGCAACGCGCTCGCGCCGTGTGCGGTCGCTTGTGCGATTTCTTCATCAATTGTCCCGGTCGGCTTACGGACGGCGATATTGTCGTCCAGGTCCATGCTGGTGTAGTCTGCGTCCATGATCCAGACTAGCTCGCCGCTTAAAGCGCCGACCGTATCGACGGCTTGCAGCATGAGGAAATCTTTGCGGTAGACAAAGGCCTCTTGCGCTTCGCCAGATTGCAATACTATATTCATTTGCGGGGTTTCGAGATAATACTGATAAGTCACGGGGAAGATCTGCTCTGCGACTTCTAAGCCATATTCGGCAAATTTCTCAGTGATATAAGTGGCGGCCAAATCTGAGCCGGGGGAGCCAGCTTGGCGCCCTGCCAGCTCAGGGCTGGTCAAATAGTCGATGTGAGTAAGGGCACGTTCTTCGTCGAAGGCTTTGGCGATGAAAACCCAGTTAGCAGTGCTGTGTCCAATGGCGAAAGATGCTTGCCAATCGGTGGCAAATTCAGGGAGTGTGCGTTCCGTCGGGCTTATGTCCCCTGAACGCAGCACACGCCAGAGCGCATCCTGCCCATAAGTCTCTGCCAGATAGCGGATCGAATTCCACGCTTGCGGGATGGCGATTTTATATTCTGCTTCACTCAGGCGATATGGCGCGGGGAAAGCGGCAAAGTCGAAAAGGGATTCGGTTTCGATAGCTTTGCCAAGCGAATAGAGATTTGCGGCAGCTGCCATTTGGGAGGTGCCGCCGTCGACGCCCCTGGCGAGATAGCTGCTTCCGCCTGTCAGCAGCCACTCATCCTGAACGCCATTTTGCAAAAGAAGCTGACGGGCAAGATGCGCCGCGAGTACGGGACGATAGCTCTCGGTAGCCGCATCGGAATCGATCAATAATTTAAGAGAATGCCCTTGCGCTGACCAACCGGGAGACCAATCGTTATTAGGATAAGAAAGAAAGATCGACGTGCGATAAGCGTTTGCATCGCTATAAAGATTGATAGTCTGCCACGCCGGCCTGGATGTATTTGTATCAGCCGCGATCTGCGCGTAGATCTCTTCGGCATTTGTCAGAAGCTCGGCTGCGAATTCTTCCTGCCCGCTTGGGTAACGCACGCGAACGCGATTGCCGCTAATATTTTCAAGCGGCACGCCTGCCCAGCGATAACTATTACCGCTGGGTTTGAAAAGAATGCGGAAGGTGGATGAGCCGTCACCCCAACGCGCGGAAACGCCTTCAAGTTGGTAACTCATCGTAACAGAAGCATGGATGCTACCGTCTTCGAGAATGGCAACAGGTTTTGCGCTCAGGCTAAATGATTCGAGGGGGTATTCGCTCAAGTCAGCAAACCAATCGGTCTCTTCGCGGAGCAGGTTAGGGGTGCGGCGATCAACGGTAGCGAGGAAGGCGTTTAAGTCGCCTTTTAGGACAGTATCGTTGCGTGTAGCGATCAGCGTGTTGAGAGAAGTTTGTGCCTTCTCCAGCCGCGTCGACCAGTGCTGCTGCCACGTACGATGAAAAGCTTCTGTATCCATGTGCAGAGCAGAAGTTAAGGCAGCATCAGCGCCTTCTTCGGTGGTGCAATGATTGCTCTGACAAGCACGCCCAAAAGCAGCGATGAAATTCCCCAGTCCCGCCCAACCAGAGCGGCTGCGTAGATATTCAACGGCTGCCCAGGATGTTTCGGCATGTAGTGGGGCGCCCTCTTTATTGACAGAATTCAGCAATGGCGGAATTAAGGTCGCTTGGGTTGAAATAGGGTCATTTTCTGCGGCAATGAGCAGTGGCAAGCCTTCCCAGAGCCAGGGCGCGGCAGATTGCGGAATTCCGGCATCTGCCAGTACCAGATGCGCGATGGCATCGTTGAAGCGCTCGCCGTCTGCGATCTCTGCGCTATAAGCCAACTTGATCGTATTCGGTGAAACGGCTGCATTCTCGCTGCGTCCCATCGACATGGCGGTACTGGCGCGCAAGGCTTCATTGCCATCAAAGAGTAAAATGCGCGCATTGTTTTGAGCGGGCATGCCGAGCAGGGTTGCAATCTCGGCATATTGCGCAGCCGCGATCTCTCCCAAGTTGTTTAGTCCAGCAGTTTTTCCGTCAGGATAGGCTACAGAAAAGCGCGGCACATCGTCATCTTCTGGGGGCGTAATGAGCATCAAATCTGCGCCTGCCCAGAGCCAGGTTTCTTCGCTGTAGCGAAATTGTGCTGGCATACTCAGTGCGATCTCGCGAGAGCCGCCGTTTTCACCCGCCGCCTCGAGGGTGATCTTCACCAAAGCCGTGGCAGTATCGCCGACCATTTGCAGCTCGCTAAAAGCCATCTCAGTTGAGAGCGGTGATAGTGCCTGCGCATCATAAAACCAGAGAATATCGTTATCTCGTTCTGTTAGCGCCGATGTTGCCAAGAATACGGCAATATCCCCATCCACTACAGCCTGCGCGCGGCGCGTGAGTAAATCTTCGATCTCAGCAGGGCCTTCCGCTAATCCGAGTAGGGTGAGCGAAGTCGTTTCTCCCGCCATACGTAATGTTTCGCGGTCTATATTTTCGAGTGTATCGTCAGGAAGATTGGCATAAGTATTCGCCTCGACTGTATCCAACTGGATCATATCCAGTATGTTTTCAGGCGGATATTGGGGATACGTGGCATAATATGCGGCTCCAAGTGAACCCTGTTCTTCAGCACCCCAGGCGACGAAAAGCGTCGCCACGCGCGGGACATAAGCTTGCTCCCGCCAACTGCGGGCAATCTCCAGAAGAGCAGCGACTCCCGATAAGCTCTCGTTTGCACCATGCCAAACCAATTCATCTGGGCTGCTGCCGAGTGAGTCGTAACTCGCGCCGACGATGATGACTTGTTCAGCAAAATTCGGATCGCTGCCTGGGAGCACGCCGAGCACATTGTGTCCGAAACATCCATCGGTAGAGCAGGGCGAACTCGCTGAAACCTGTAATACAGCTTTCGTTTGCAATTCAAAAGGTTCGAAGATGAGGGTGAGGTCTGCCAGAGTAATGCCACTGCCCGCCAGCAAATCTTCTGCCACATCAGAATAGACGAGGAAGGCAGGAATTGGTTGTGGAATCCAGATGGGTAGGAAAGCTGTCCCAGATTGCGGCGGGATTTCGTTCGGGTCGGTCAACAAAAGCAAACCGACAGCGCCATTTTCGGTGGCATTTCGCCCGATCTCTGTCGTATCGCCGTTTTCGCAGAAGACGATCTTATTGACTACATTAAGCCCCGCAAAGGCAGCGTGGCTGCAGTCATTGACCCAAACAACATCACCACTACCTGAACCTGCACCAAGATACGCGCCGATAAGCGCGGAGAAATCCTGATGAAAAATATAGCTATCTTGAATAGTGCCATCTGAACTGGTGATGGTCAGTCGCGGAATTTCGTCAAGCGTTGTGTAGCTTACTGGAAAATCTTGATAGAAAGTGCTATCCACACCAGCGGGTTGCAAGCCGTAGCGCTCAAATTGCGTGGCGATATACTCTGCTGCCAACTGACCGCCTTCAGAGCCAGCAGCACGACCATCATATTTCGATTGGGTTAATTCTTCAACGTGAGTGAGCGCGTTTTCCACGTCGAAGGCGGCGGCGAGGGCCGTCAAATCGCCAATAGCGGCGGCTGGTCCCGGTGTGATAGTGATCGGTTCTGTGACAGGGGAAATGATCACATATTCATCGGCTTCTGCAATCTCTTCGGACAATTCTATGTCCGGAATAGGCATCCCGCGTAAGGCTTGCTCCAGCGGGGAGATCTCTTGTTTTACAGACAGTTTTGTTGACCAGCGGAATAGACCAAATGCCCAGATGATGAGGAAAACCCAAATAACGCCCAAAATTCTCATACGTCCTTTGTGAATTTCTGCGGGTGTGCGTTGAATGCTTTCGTAGGTATCTTTTGCGGAGAAGGGGTGGCGGCGGGCATAGGTTAGGGCACGCCAGCCCCATTCCAAAGGTCCGAACTGATAGTGCTCGAGCCACCATTGGCTGAACCGAATTTGGGCCAAATAAACGATGACGGTCAGTAGCAAGGCAAATGTCGGGTCTGTCTCGCCATAAAGCCCCAGCCCGTAACCGTAGAAGAAAAAGGTCAAGATAACGGAGTGGCTGATGTAATTGGTCAGCGCCATACGTCCCACATAGGAGAGGGGGGCGAGGCGTTCGCGCCATTTTTCTTTTTGGAAGAGCAGGGTGATCCCACTGATGTAGAAAATGGTTAATGCCGGTGCCCCGATGGTGCGTGAGCCGATCCGCACGAGAGTTGCATATTCATGTTGTATAGGATGAATCGTGAAATATGTAAAGAGACTATTGAAGACCAAGCCGATGATAAGCCCGCTCCACATGGCTTTGCGGAAGAGGGAATGATGTTCTTCAAAATTGGCGAAGAGCTTGCGTTTGCCGGCATATAAACCGAGCAGCATCATGGCGAAGATGTTGCCCATATAACAAGGTAGCCACCAAAGACTGCCAATAAATTCTTGATAACGGAGCTGCGTGACTTGCCAGTAAGTGCCAGTTCTATAAAGGCTGCCCGGAAGTGTTGCGTTTGGCGAAAGGCACTCGGAAAGACTAAAACACCATTCACGTGTATTGTCCATCAATTCGCCGGGCAGAGTCATTTGAATGGCGGAAAGTAGCAATAATGCAGCGGCGACCAGTAATATTTTTGGTGAAAGCTTGCGGAAGATGAGCAGCATGAAAATGCCGATAACGGCATACATGCGCAGGATATCACCTGTCCAGAGTAGAACGCCGTGCAAGGTGCCAAAGACGAGCAGGATCAACAGGCGACGTAAATAGACAGGGAAGAATTTCGTACCTTTGACTTCTGCGCGGCGCATCTGTACTGCCATGCCCCACCCGAAAAGGAAGGAAAAGAGGGAGTAGAACTTCGCTTGCACAAAGAAGTCGATAAAGGCGACGATAGCGCGGTCGAGCGGCTCAACCCAATCGTCAATACGCATGGACTGTCCGGCAAAACTGCGCATGTTAAAAAGAAGAATGCCGAGAATGGCAAATCCGCGTAAAACATCAACGATCTGGATGCGCTCTTTGGATTGGACGGGGAGGGCTTTTGCTGTTTGATTCATAGATTCTCTAAAAAAAGATACGTCAGTTCCTGAGCGGAACGACCGAGAGGGAGTGAAGTCGAAGGACGAGATTTCCCGGATACGCCGCTCTTCGACTGCGTCGATACTGCGTATCGCCTCCGCTCAGAGACTGTCTTATGGTCTTTCAAGGCTGATGTACTGCCCTTGTACCCAACCTGATTCCGTTTCGTTGATATCGATTCGGTACCAATCCTCGCCGCTACGACGAAGATACTCGGTCACGATGATGGGCGTACCATGCTCCTGGATCGAGGCGACCACACTGCGATATTCTGGTTCCGCCAAAATGATGACGAGCGGCTGAGGGCTGTTTAAGTAGGCGCGTACATTTTGCCCACTTTCTTCACCTTGCGCATTCGATCGGATCACAAAGCTAATAGTGATACCCAAGAGGGCGAGCGCAACAAGTGTTGTGATGCTCAATAGAAGTATATTTTTTCTCTTTGTCATAGTCATTGCCCGGCACTCGCAAGATAAATATTGCCAATAGGGCGATTATTATCAGCGCTACCATAAAAATAGATAAAATATTCTTCCTTATTGATAAAAACTTTTGGCGCGCTCAAAGTACTCAGAAAATCGACATCGTCGATGGTGAAGACAGGTTCGGCAGCTGGAATTGTCCACGTTGTACCATCAGCGCTGGTTGCATAATTTAGGTTTTCAAGAGTGTTCCTGCCTACCCCGTAGAGCATCGCAAATCCGCTTTGGTCCTGCCACACAAAATGCGTCTGAATGGAATCGTAGCCAGAAATCTCTCCGTTATAGAGAAAGACCGGATCACTCACGCTATAGCGCTCATCCGTATTTGGGTCATTATATTTTGTCCAGAAAAGACCGTCATTAGAGGTTGCCAATCCGACCGCTGTGATGCCACGTTGATTGTCAAAACGTGCGTTAAGGTAGTACATAAAATACCCGCTCCCAGTTTTGAGCACAATGGGGTCTTCCACGCCATAGTCGTCCCATGCACCGGTTTCACCTGGCTCCAACAGGGGAGTATCATCAAATGTCCAAGGGCCGTTTGGCGCGGGAGCAGTTGCCCGCCAGATCATGGGCAGATCTTCGATCACGCCACGCGAAGCAGATGAAAGATAAAGCACCCAGGTTCCATCCTCTTCAATGAGCGCGCTGGACGCACGCAGCCATGATGCTTCACCAATCGTTTCGTCCCAGGTGAAAAGTGGCGCATCAGCAACGCGAAACCAATCAAAACCGTTTGTCGAGATGGCGTAGCCAATACCACCTCCATCCAAGCCGCGAGTAAAGGTCAACCCGTTATAAAACATATGATACAGACCATCACGATAGATCACCGCGCCTGGAAAAACGAGTGAAGAATCCCAAGCATCGTCCAAGCCTGAATAAAGAACGGGCGTGTCACCATAGATTGAGAAGGTGCCGTCGAAAGGCACTGGAAGTTGCGTTTCTACCCCGACATCAATTTGTGGAATGACCATTTCATCCAGATTCTCACTAGGCACAAAAGCGACTTCTTGCTTTTGTGCGCAGCCTGCTAAAAGCAGCAAACTCAGGCAGAGCAACCACGTCCATCTTTTCATTAGTAATCCGTCTCCCGCACGATCTTGGTCAAAGCTAAAGAAAGCGTCTCGCCCAACGACTGGATTTTTTCATCATCAATATTTTCAAAAAGATCTTCGGTTGGGAGAATATCAGCATCCGCCCAGCGTAGCGATATCCAGGGAAATCTGCGCGTAACAACATCGTTGGTAAATTCAGAAGTTTCCTCATCAAGGCGCACGGGCGTTTCAAATTCTTGAGCCGTCTCTTCAAAAAGAGCGATCAATTCAGGGGAAGAGTCTGGATGAATGAGCAAATCGTCTCCACCTGCGCCAATATAATCCAGTTGCAGCAATAATGCCGGCACTACGCGATCATTGGGGTTGGAAGTAATTAAATGCCGGAAATTGAACTGGTCTTCAAGGAATTCGCGTGCGCCATCATTGTCTAATTGCGCGCCACCCCACGCCACAAAGAGCACCGAGCGGCGCGTATCAAGTTCTTGCTCGTCCCATAAACGGGCAATTTCCAGCAGCATCCCAACGCCCGAAGCATTATGATTTGCAGCCGGGAAAACAGTCCCGTCAGGGTCAGTGCCGAGCCCGTCATAGTTGACAAATAGCACAACCAATTCCGATGCAATATCCAGATCGGAGCCAGTGCGGTAGCCCATCACGGACGGAATTTCAACATCTTCTGGTTCAGCTAAATCGAGGGACATGTGGATAGTGACATCCAGATCGGATGCGAACCAGCCCTCGCCGCGTTGGTCAATACTTGTTGTGCCAGACATCAACGCTTCCCACGTGACCTCGGCTTGCTTCAAAATGGACGCAGCTACGCCGGGACGGATCCGATAGATCGGGATATTCGGCATTTTCTGATAATCTGATTCAGGGTCTGCCCATTGAATTTGTGATCGGACGTCATCACGTCCATCTCCAGTGATCCATAAGACGCCGCGTGCCCCGTGCAAGAAGGCTTCGGTGGCAAAATCTTCGGGTGCATTCCCACGTTGCAGCAAAACGATCCGATCTTGCAGATCAAGTCCCTGATAATCGTCCCATGCGGGTGCGTCAGCCCCGTCGAAGCCGATGAAGGTGAGCGGGAACTCAGCATCTCCGCTGCCGCCGTGCCCTTCGATAACGAACCCAAAGTCGATCTGGTGCTGGAAACTTTCTATAACGGAACCCGTTTCATTCACAAGCGCGAATACGGGTTGCTCAATCGGCTGTACAATTCGTGTTTCGAGGGGGTAGGTGTAGCTCAGGCGTTTCCAGCCTGGGTCCAATCCATATTCTTCAAATTGATGCTGGATATAATCCGCAGCTTCCTGTCCGCCTGCTTGGGCGACGCTGCGTCCATCCATCGCGGAGAGGGCTTCAATATGTGAAACGGCTTCTTCAGCATTAAAGGCTTGTGCCACTTTGGAGAACCAGGGCGCTGCGCCAGTATTATTCATGATGAAGATAGTTGCCAGCGTAAGCCCCACAATGATGAACAGCATCCGTTTTTTGAGCAGGAAGGCGGTGTTTAGGCTGCGTTTTTCAACCAGGCGGCGCAAGCCTTCACCCAGAGATGTGAAGCCAATGATCGAAATGAAGAATGCGACTGCGGGCGGCACGACCACGAAGGGTTTTGAACGCAGCCAAACATAGCCATCGGCGAGCATTGCGCCCCATTCGGGCACTTCGGCGAGGGTGAATATCTCGGTCGGTGCCATCATCTCAACGATGGCGATCTGGTGCCCGCCGCCGATGTAGACACCCACAAAGCCTAATTCGCCGAGCAGCATCAGGACTGCGCCCATTTCCAAAAAGGCGAGCACAAGCAATTGTGGCAAGATATTGGGGAGTACATGGCGAACGGCAATATGCAAACCGCGCGCACCGAGGGATTGTGCACCCTCAATGAAAGGCATCTTGCGCAGAACAAGAAATTCGCTGCGAATATATTGGGCGATTTCTGTCCAGCCAATAACAGAGAGAGCGATGATGAAGGTGGGTAGTCCTTTGCGGATATTGAGGGCGAAGATCAGGATCATGCTGCTGATGAGCATGGGGATAGACGTGGTGACCCCAACGAGACTCATAATAAAACGATCTACGGTTTTGCCTTCGTTCCAGCCAGCGTAACCACCGAGCATTACGCCGAGAATGAGCCGTACCATTGTAATGAAGGCAGAAGCGATGAGTGTGTTCCGTGCGCCGTGCAGAAGCAGGCTGAGCAGGTCTGTGCCCCAGCGGTCGGTGCCGAGCGGGAATTCTTCGCAAGGCTCGAGGGGCGGGCGGATGAATTCGCCTTTTTCCTGATCGAAGTGTGGGACGATATGTTGTCCCGCAATATAAGGGTTTTTTGGCGCCCAGACGGGACCAAAAAGGACGATGATGAAGAGGGCAAGAACGATCACCGCGCCCAGCATGAGGGGAATGTTGAGAAAAATATCGCGCCAGGAGAGTTGCCCGCGTGCGCCGCCGGGTGCTTCTCCCTGCGATTCTGCTGATGAAACGAGGGCAGGCATATTGTCCAGGTTTGCGCGCGGATTTAGAATTTGCTTGAGGAGTTTCATAAGCCAGTTCATGCTTCCTCCTCTCGCAGACGTGGATCAATGATCCGATAGGCAATATCCAGAAGGAGGTTGATGAGCAAAAGGGTTAGTCCCAATGCCAGGGCGAGGGTGACAACAACTTCTGTTTGGCGAGCATTGATCGATTCGAGCAAACGCAAGCCAACGCCGGGCCAAGCGAAGAAAAATTCGACGACGGGTAGCGTGCTGAGCGAAAAACGCAGCGATACCCCGACCGAGGTCAACACCGGCACAGCGATATTACGCAGCGCATGAATGTAGACCACCCAGCGATTGGGCAAACCTTTTGAGTATGCGGTGCGAATATAATTCTCGTCCATGACGCGATTGAGGGAAAGAAAGGAAGCGCGCGTGAGATATGCGAGTGGGCGCGCCATTAGCACGAGGATGGGCATGAGCATATGCTGAATATCCCAGCCGAAGCCGGCCATCTTCACCAGTTGCTCGCCGGTGGCTTGAAAATATTTCATCTCGCCTTGTTGCAGAAGAAGGCCTGCAAAGAAGGAAGGGGTGGAAACACCCAGAATAGTGAGGATAAGCAGCGCTAGAATGACGCGTTGTTTCTTGATGAGCGCGGCAAATGTGCCGAGGGATAAGCCAAGAAAGGTGGCGATCAGGAGAGATGTCAGCAAAAGCCCCATGCTTTTTGTATAGGTGTCTTTGAGTAATTCCCAGATGGAGATCGTTCCGAGAACATCGTGATCGATATAGCCCAAATCCCCATCTAAAGCCCCCTCAATATAGGTGCGTGTATCTGTCCACGCTTTTTGGCTGAAATTGACCAGATCATAACTTGGTTCTTCGATGCTGGAATTGCGCGCCATATCCATGCCCAGATTGACTGAGAAGATGATCAGGACACAAACCGAGATGATGAAGGCGAGACGTCGCCCGATGAAAGAGAGCATAGTTGTTCTTACCTTGTTGTTTTAGATGCTAAATTGTACTCTTAAAAAGGGTTGTTTTTGTGTGTTCCCCGCTGGATGATTATTTAATTAGAGTCGAGTTTTTTCTTTTTTGAGTAGAAACAGTGAATATTTGAATCGATATGGAAGATGGGAAGGCTAACGATGGCGTAAGCTGTCCCGCCGATTTACCAAACACAACCCAATTTTACTCTGAAAAAACTGACAAAAACCGCGCCGCATACCCAGAGCTGAAGGCGGGTCAGCTTAGCGCGGGGTTGGGCAACTTATATTATGGACAAGATACTAAATTTGCTTCATCACCTTCTGATGTTATTTCTTGTTTCACTGTGAAGTCCAGTGGCTCTTCAATACTTATCCAACCATAAGAAAAACGCCCCGTTGTTAAGGTAAGGTCGCCCTCTTTGTCACCATTGTAAACAGGAATTGCTTGACCAATAATCTTAAATTGCAGTTGATAACTGCCTTCAGACATAAAAGTTAGTGGTACATAGATATTTACACCTTCTTCAGGTTTTAGTATAAAATCTTGAAAATCTATTTGATACGCTACTGATAAATCATTACCAAGAAATACTCTGTCTGTTCGGACGGTCTGAAAAGGAAGCCCCATTCCGCCTGCTCCGGGGATAAGAACCTTGACGTATTGTTTCGCCTCAGGTGAAAATGGAATTTTTGGCAACAAAAATAAGACACTTTCCTAGCCCGCAGCCGAAGAAGCTGTGAGCAGACTATTCCTGACGGGGGATGATGTACTTTTATGGGCGGCAATTC
>Ga0209042_1001204_pt1 | contig 20956 bp, 18 predicted proteins | sample SaaInlV_200m_DNA_6_FD_184649 | JGI IMG/M metagenome (GOLD analysis project Ga0209042, IMG submission 184649) | Marine microbial communities from expanding oxygen minimum zones in the Saanich Inlet - SI037_S2LV_200m_DNA (SPAdes) (version 2) | ecosystem: Environmental > Aquatic > Marine >...
TCTTTTTGCCGCGGTGGAAATTGCCCGCAAGCTCGACCAGGATGACGAGATCCAAAAAGAGCGCAAAGCGCAGCAGGATCAACAGAGTAAATCAGGGCGACCCGGCCAGCAAGGCAAGCCCGGCGGGAAAGGTCGTGGCGGAGGCAAAGGCTATATCATTACGGCCACGCCGCAAAGTGTTCAGAGCGGCGATGAGGCTTCTGAGCACAAGAAACCCATTCCTGCACCCGGTTGGGGATCCAAGGATGAAGATGAACAGGAAGGTGCAGGGCAGCCAAAAGAACGCAAAGAGGACGATCTGCAAGGGTCTGGACGCCAGAAAGGCTCTGCACAGGAAGACGAGCAGAGCGCTGGACGCCCAAGGGATAAAAAAGAAGAGGAGCAGCAAGGAAAGAATCGCCAGCCGGGGAGCGGTCAGGACGACGACCAAAAAGGTGCCGGAAAACAGGGCCAGGCTCAGGATGAAGAGAAAAAAGGCAAAGCAGGAAGGGGGGCTGGAAATGGAGCCGGTGGCAGCAGCGCTACGCCGCAATTTAGCGACATTGCCCCGGAACCAGACCAGAACTTCTTCTTCGATGTGCGTTCATCCACCGATCTGGCTGATACGCTGAACAGCCTTGCTACCGAAGCGGTAAACGGAACGCAGCGTCGAGAACGCCTGGATGGGGATGATAAAAAGGCGGCCCAGCAGCTCGTACAGCCTTCGCAGTCCATGCGGGCTACGATCAAGGTCTCTGCCGGAGAAAAGGATAAGGAGACCAAGGTGTTTACGCCCAACGCTGCGGAGTTTCGCAACCTGCGGATGCGCGATCGGGGCATCCCCTGGGATGATTACGATCAGCAGGCACAGAGCATTGGCAAACGTCTTGGACAACGTCTGGAGCGGCTCAAGGCCAGTATCAAACAGAAGCAGCGTCACCAAACGTCTGGGCGTATGGACCGCAAGCGTTTCAAGCGCGCAGTTGCCGGTTCGCGGGCAGTTTACATACAAAGCAAGGATGTGGATGTCACTTCGCTGGCCGTGAGTGTGAATGTCGATATGTCGGGCTCAATGGGCGGCAGCATTGGCAGCGGCCAGCTCTTCGGCGCGGTTTCTGCGATCAGTGCTGCGATGGAGACGCTCAAGGCAGATTATGGTGTGAATGCCTTTGGCAGTACGACACAATTGGTGAAGTCTATTGGGGATAAGGAATTTTCACTGGAAACGCGCAAATTCTTTGCCACAACCAGTTTGGGCGGCACCGTGGGTGCGGCCTCGATCGCCAGTGCTTCGCTGAGCCTGGAGAGTAATCCAGCGGTGAATAAGATCGCTTTTGTACTTACGGATGGGGCTTTTAATGATGAAGAGGATGTTATCCACGAAGTTCAGAAAGCGCGCAAGAAGGGCATTATCCCTTTTGGGATGTATTTCGGGACGATAAGAGATGCCCAGAAACAGACGATGGACAGGATCTATGGTGCGGGGAGCTGGGCGCAGATCGAGACCTTGGAAGATCTGCCTACAACCGCAGCCAACCGGATCGAGCGCATCTACCGCCGTATCCTGGCTTCGCTCTAGGAATAGGCATCTTTATTTAGTAGAATTTCTTTGGAGAAAAAAATGACGAATGATAATCAGGACTTGGCTTTTGCCCAAATAAAGCGTGCCGGAAAACCGCACGGAATTGCATTTGAAAGGGATGATGGTCGCACCCTTTGGTTGGCAGATAAGCAGACCGCAACCGGAGTGTTGCCTGCGCAGGATGATTTGTACACTTATTTCTATGAACTGCGCTTTCTGGATGATTTCCCGCAGATCACGCACTGGACCTTTGGCTCTGCCTGGACACAGCAGGTAATGCTCCAACGTCCGGAGCAGGTTGATGGGGATGAGCTGCGCGGCAGGATGTTTTTTGCATCCGAAGATGATTTGGGAATTTACAAGGTTGAGCGAAGTTATGATCTAAGCATGCGAAATGCGCCACAGGTTTATGTCCCTTTGCCAAAGCTTTTTCAGCAAGTGTTGAATATTCCTTTACAAATTGTGTTGGCGCAGATGGTGACGAAAGCGCTGGATGATGAATTGCCTTACGATCAATGGCATGTGGTGAGCAGCTTATTGCTTCGGGATGAAGTTGTCGATATATTCACTACGGATATGGCAGCCACCTATGGTTTCCAGATCAAGGCGTTACCGAACGATCTTCGCCAAGCGCTTTGTGAATTACAGTCGCTTGAAAGGTGAATGAAATTGAGTGCGGTTTCCCCGTTAAATTGCACTTGAAATGTTTTTTGTTTTGCTTTAGAATTTTTCTATCAGGTCGCTTGGATGCCCCCCTCATCCAGGCGGCTTGTGTTTTTAAACTCATATTAGAGTGCCGTTTGAAATAAGGAATGAGATACAATATTTCTATTATGATTGTATGGAGCGAATAAATATGAGAGAGATCCCTCTTTCCCCTGAAAAACAGAATATGCTTGACTTTGGATGGGTTTTTACAATTGTCTTTGCCTTATTAATTAATCACTTTTACCCGAACATCAATCCAGAGTTATCAATAGGAATTGCTCTTACACCAATAATGATTTTTATAATTTTAGTTTTACCTGATGCAGAAAGGGTGAACAAGCGCTAATTTCGTTTTTTATTTATCAGCCCTTTTTGCCTGAAATTTAGCTTTCATTTCAAAAAGTTCCTCGCTGATTTGTTGCGTTTGATGCTCCAGAATGGTGGTGTGTTTGGTGAAATCGTCTCCGATTTCAAAGGGCAAATCCATGTCTTCGAGCAAACCATCATTTTTTTCAATTAGGTCGTTCATTGCCATGACAATGGTAAGCGGATAGACACCCTTCATCTTTTTGAGATCACGTCTCTTGGAGAGATTCAATATTTTAGCCAGATAGGCAAGGATAGAAATTTCATCGACATCGAGTTCAACTGTGATGTGCACAAATTATCTCCTGAATTTTTATAAGATGATATGCGTATTTTTTATATACTAAGCTCGAAAAAGACATCGAAGATTGCAAAGCATTTGCCAAAATTAACGCGTTTAAACCCCGAAAAACCACGAGGCTTTCTCGACAAGATACCTTTGTTTTCATAGCATCTTGGTTGATCTCAGAAAAGCAGAAAAACAGAAACCAGCACCCAGAACTCAGGAACCAGAAACTGAGCCAGGGGAGAGAAGACGAAACCCTATAAAATCGCTGAAGAAATCGGGTACGAACCAATAGCGGGCCGCAGCACGCAGATCCCCTCGAGAATCGAGCCAGGAGCCGCCGCGCAAGGTACGGTTGACCTGCTCATTTTCATACCAGGAACTTGTCCACTCCCAGACATTACCGCTCAAATCTGCAATGCCTTCCAGTGTTACGCCATCGAATTGTCCTACAAGCGATGTTGATGCACCTGAAGATGCAGAGACATAACTTGCATCATTATCCTGTTTCCAAAAGGGGGCGGCATTGGCGCGGTTAAAGTCAAACTTGTCTCCCCAAGGATATTCTCGTCCCTTCATTCCACGAGCCGCATATTCCCATTCCTGCTCAGTAGGCAGGCGCATGGGACGCCCTGAAACTTCTGCCAGCCAGTTGGCATAGGCTTGGGCTTCAAACCAGCTCACGCCCACCACTGGCGCAAGGGGATTATTCCATTTGGTGTCGTGCCAGTAAAAAGGCTCGTTACGTTTTTCGGCGGGGCGTCCTGCAAGCCAATCTTTATATGCTTTGTCTGCCTTCGTATCATATTCCCCCGTGCGCCAGGACCAGCCTTCTGCACTCCAAAATTCGGCTTTGTCATAGCCGCCTGCTTCGATAAAGCGGCGATATTGCAGGTTGGTGACGGGGTATTTGGCGAGCGCAAAGGGTTCTGTGATGGTGGCAGGCTTTTTCTCATCGCCATAAAGAAATTCTTCAGCGGGAATGGGGATGAACTCATCCAGATCGGGGCGGATGCGAGCGAGAAAGTCTGGGTGGCTGGTGGCAAGGCGCCCCAGACTAAACCCGGCATCCCGTTGGGTAGGCGGTAGCAAGCTGCGGTCAAGGGCGATCGTTTTCAGAGCGTCGATCACATCATTGGCAGCAGCACGTCCCAAGCCTTCGATGCCCACATCTTCCAGACAGGCACCTGCCAAAAGGATATTTTGGGCAGCGTCATCGCCATCACAAGTCATCTTGAGCATGGCGCGCACCACTTTGGCTGCCACGCGCGGCTGTTTATTTGCCAAGCCCCAGACGCCCACGGAGAGCAGGATCGTCTCGTGCCAGCCAGGGTCGGTCAGGTGTGCTTTGATAATCTTCAGACTTTCATTCAGGTCAAGCTGTCCCATCTGGTAGATGCCGTAGGCTGCCAGCATCTCTTCAAAGGTCAGATGCAAAAAGCCAAATTGGCGCGGACCGCGCTCGACCAGCAGGTTGGAGTATTTGCGCACGCTGTGCAGAAAGGCACGTGCTTCTTCACGGGCAGGGCCGCGCTTCATGCCCCAATCTTCGCCCATATAGTAGCGGGTTAGCTCTGCCAGCAGGGCTTCTTCGCTGACAACGCCCGCTGTGGGGTTCTCTTCTCGCAGCCAGAGCGCCAGGGGACCCAAAGTCATCAAGACTTCGTTGGGGTTCAGTTCGGGGCCAACGGGGTATTGATCGAGAGCGCGTGCTTTATTCCACGAGCGGATCAGGGTTTCGAGATAGAGTTCATAAAGCTCCACACGCCGATTGGGCAGCGAAACACCCTGCCTTTTGATGAGCGCTAAAATGGTCAGCAAAAGCGGGTTGGATGCCAGCCTGCCCACGCCCGGATTGGCGTCGATGGATTCAAGCAGCGCCAGACGTTCTTTTTCAGCGGCGGCTTCGGCTTCTGGTGTATCGCCCAGGGTGCTTTTTTCAAAAGCCCAACACCAACGCGCGGCAAAATCTTCGATGGCATCGCGGTTGAAATCCAGCAAGGTGTAGAGATTCCACTCGCTTTTTAGCGGCGCTTCCTTATAGCCCACAATACGGCTGGTGAGCACCAGTTTATTGCCTTTTTCGATCGCTTCGGCGGCAAAGGTCTCGACCTTGTTGGCTAAATAGGCACGGTCTTCCTGCACTTCGTCCAAACCGTCCAACAAAATAACGGCTTGGCCCTGCCCAATGGCAGCTTCAAAGAGTGGCGCGAGGTCCGCCACGCCCTTGCCTTGAGCGGCAAAATATTTTGGCAGGTAGGCTTGCAGGCTGCCATCCCCGTTTTTGCGCAGGGCACGCGCATAGGCGTTCAGCGGAACCAGGATCGGCAGCGGGGCGTCTTCTTCTTCCGCCAGCCGCAGGGTCAGATATTTGAGCAGCGTGGATTTGCCGGAACCCGGATCGCCGAGCACGACCACGCGGGATTCTTCGCCGAGAGCATCTTCCACGCGCACGGGAAGCGCAGCGCCTTTGTCCAAGCCTGCTACGACTTCATCTGGTAACTCATCGTCTTTTAGCAGACGTCCTGCCAAACGTCGTTCCCAAGTTTCTCCGCCGGGACGTTCCGGGCGCGCCAAAAGCGGCACGTAGACTTCTTCAAGCAGCAGCTCGCTGGAGATGGCTTCAAACTGCGGGATGCCCTTGAAATCCAACGCACGATAAGCGCGTCGCAAATAGGCCAGATATTCGGCTTTGAGTTCTTCCAAGTCTCGCGGCGGCACAAAAGGCGGCAGTTGGATGATCTGCGTGATATTGTTGGTGATCTTGTCGCCGCCAACGACATCGCCTTCGATGGTTGTTTTGCCAAAGTTGATTTTCTTTTTCTTGGACATGGGCATCTCCTGACAGGCAAGTGCCTGATTATTTGCGTGTCTCTCCCAGTTTTCGATAAATCTACCAAAGGGGAGAGACCTTTTTTATATTTGGCGTCTTCCAGAGAAGATACCAGGAGCGGGCAGTGCTGGCTCTGTTTTGGGTGACACCGTCCTGCATCATCTCGATAACAGGATTTACCGGTCAGCCGCAAAGCGTCATGGGAGAGAAGACGAAACCCTATATTATTGTTGAAGTTATCGGGTACGTTCCTATTGCGGTTCGCAGCACGCAGATTCCTTCGATTATTGTTCCAGGAGCCGCCGCGCGACCCTGCCCGACCCTACAAAAGCAGCCCTAGGGCTGCGAATTGCCTTGCATCATTTTCTTTTGCCAGCCGCCAAGCAATTTGCCGATCTCTACCAGCATCCTGGCTGCATGCTCATATTGGCTTGGTGTGATCAACTTCAAATCACGGCTCATGCGCAAATGTGTGCGTAATTTATCCAATTCTATATCAGCCGCTTGCAGAGGCGTTATATCACCTTTTTTGTGTACAGCTTCAATAAGATATTCTTGAAACTTCAATCCATCCTGCTGTAAAGTGGATGCCAAGACAAAACGCTGCTGCCGAGGAAATTTTGCCGTGAGCGGTAGGAGCCACAAGAGAAAATCGTAGGTTTTACTGAAGATCGGTGATTGCTGCATTTTTATATTTGTCGAGATAGAAGCGCTGAATTGAGCAATGAACGTCGCAAGCCCCAAGTATCGCCATGTTCAAGGTGTGCGATCCACGCCTGTATAGAAGCGTCCAATTTTTCAAGGCTTAAGTCGCCGCGCAGCAAGGCTTCACGCTGTTTGGCAAAGCGACGTTGAAAGCGGACGCCGTTGTAGCGCCTAAGTCTGCGATGGGTTGGGTAGATACGCCAGCCTAAAAAGGGAAGTCCCGTCTCAACAGGGTAGACTGCGGCACGGTTTTTATGCAAGGTCAAACGCAGCGTGGCTAAAAATGAGATGATCGCTTCCCGCCATTCATGCAAAATTTTCTTCTCTTCGGCAAAAAGCAAGAAATCATCCACATAGCGAACGTAGCCTTTGCACTTCAAGTCGCGCTTGATAAATTGGTCGAGCGGATTAAGAAAAACATTGCCCCAAAATTGGCTGGTGAGATTGCCTATCGGAAGCCCACGTGGACGGTTGGCTGCCAGCAACGTATCTCCGGAAAAGTAACGCATTTCATAAACGCCCTTGTGGATCTCTGCCCCGCTGTCGATGATCTTTTTGCACAGCCGGGCGGTCTTTTGATCAGCGATCAGGCGTGTCAGTTCAGCATAAAGAATTTCGTGATCCATGCTGGGGAAGAAATGCTCCAGATCGCATTGCAACACATAAGGATAGCGGCGTGAAAACTCCGTTGTGCGATCGAGGGCGGCGTGCGTACCTTTCCCAACACGGCAGGCATAAGTATCGTGGACAAAGCGCCTTTCCCAGATTGGTTCGATTACCTTACATAGGGCATGATGTACTACTCTGTCCCGAAAGGGCGCGGCCGAGATCAGGCGCGGCTTGGGGTCTTGGATCATAAAATTGAAATATTCGCCGGGCTGGTAGTTCTCGCTTTGCAGTTCTTCCTGCAAGGCAAGCAGATTTCTTTCCAAATCGTATTCAAAGGCTGCCACATCGCTCTTTTTGCGTTTGCCACGCGCCGCCTTTTTAAAGGACTGGTAGAGATTTTCAAACTCAGTGATTTGCGGGTAAAGATTCTTGTAGGTCTTCAAAATGCACCTGTTTTCAAATTTTGCGCGTTTAAAAACCGGAAAAATACAATGTCTTCTCGCATGGATGCCTTTGCTTTCATTGCATACTTCTTTATCTCAGAAAAACAGTATTCAGAACACAGAAACCAGAAATCAGGAACCAGAAACAGAGCCAGGGGAGAGAAGACGAAACCCTATACCATTGTAGAAGTTATCGGGGACGTTCCTAAAGCGGGCCGCAGCACGCAGAAACCTCCGATCATCGAACCAGGAGCCGCCGCGCAGGATGCGCTCGCCCTCGGCTTCTGCGACTTCACTTTTCTCAGCGTCATAAGGATAAGGCAGGTAGAGGCTGCTCGTCCAGTTCCAGACATTGCCGGATTGATCTTCGGTTTCAAAAGGACCTAGGTTTCCAGCGGCAGTATAAGCGCCTACCGGTGAAGTCTTCTGTACGCGTCCTTCGACGCTGTTGGCTTTGGCTGCGTCCCACTCATCGCCCCAAGGATAAATGCGTGCGGTTCCTGAGCGTGTCGAAGGATTGCGCTTGGGTACCCCTCGTGCAGCGGCTTCCCATTCGGCTTCGGTAGGCAGGCGATAGGGCTTTTCTGTCACTTCCGAAAGCCAGGCACAGTAGGCTTGGGCTTCAAACCAAGTGATCCCTACTACGGGCTGGGATGGGTTATTAAAACGAGCATCATCCCAATAGTCAGGTTGCGAACGAGATTTTTTTGAAAAATTTCTTCCCATTTCTTTATTAAATTCTTCTTCGCTTAAACCAGCAATATACTCAAAAGAATCCAAATCATCTGGAGAATAACTTCCTGTTTTCTCAAAAATCTCCCGCCAATCAGACGTGTTCTGAAGATATTTCCACACATTTAAAGCGCTTGTGTATTGCCCGCCGGTCACTTCTTCGCCTACCAGCCAGCGGCGCGCTAGGTCGGTTTGCCAGTAGGCTTCATTTTCGTAGCCGCCCGCTGCCATAAAACAAGCATACTCGGCATTCGTCACCGACCATTTACCGATTTGGAACTTACCTAATTTGACTTTTATGGGCGGGCTTTCATCTTCGTAGGTATCCTTGTCATCGGTAGGGCTGCCAATCAGGTATTCCCCGGCAGGCACATCCACCATTGTGGGCAGAATCACCTTGACATTATTGATTTCTTCTACCGGGAAGCGTGGGTCACCAATGCGTCCTAAAATAAATCCACCCAAGAGACGAGTGCGTAAATCCATTTGGGGGTCATACAGGTCTGCGAGCAGGTCTTGCCGTACCCCGGCGCGGGTTTCTGCTACCGCTTCGGGGTCTGCCAACCCGGCTTCATCCAGGCAGCGTCCCGCCAAGATCGGGTTCACCTTTTGCACGGCAGCAATCAGCTTTTCGGGGCTGCGCGCCAAGCCCGCAGCGAGAATGGTGGTCACTTCCCAGCCTGTGGTGGGCGGCTCGGGCAGCGGGTCCCATTCGCCTACATCCGCAGGCGGCATTTCCTCCGCAAGGCGTAGCGCACGCCAAAAGTCGCTCAGGTCTTCGCCCTGATTGAAACGGCGCAAGAGTTCACGCGCCGCAAAATATTCCTGCAATAGGTGATGATAAAAACGAATATCGGGATTGGTGATGGGGTCTAAAATTGTCGCCCCACGCCCAAAATGAAAGAGCTTGGCTGCATTCAAGGGCAGGTCTTCACCCATGATGGTCACGTTTTCAGGCAAAACCTCTTTTGCCGCCTGTAATTCGAAAGTTGTACCCACACCCTGCTGCTGCATGGCATAAGCAAGCTGAGCGTAAAGAGTTACTTTCATATCCACACTAAGCTCTTCATCCAAATGACGAAGCTGCTCACCCTGTAAAAGCTCCTGTGTGAAGGAAAGGAATAAACGCCCCCGGTTTGAAAGCACCGCCAGATTTTTCCCCGATTTTAAATAGGTCATTGCTAACACAAAAAGATTGAGCGGGTTACGAGCCATTTCATATAGACGGCTTTGGGCATCATCCATCAATTCGTCCAATGCTTCTGCCTGATGTTTTTTAAGAAATTCACTAATGCGCGGTCTATCTAATGGCTCCACCTGCACACGTGGCAAATTAAGTTGGTTATCATAATCCAGCGTGCGTCCGCTAAAGATCAACTGATTTCTGCCGCGATATTCCTGCTCAAAAACGCGCCAGCCCGCCAGCGTTTCATTGCGCTTCTCACGCGGGATTTCGTTGATGCCGTCTGCCAGGATCAAAACTCTGCCCTGCGAGAGCGCATCCGCAAAAGGTGTGCCGGTGCGCCGTTCCCACTCACGTTCCAGGAAGGCATACGGGTCAGCATCCTTTTGTTGACTCAGGCGCACAAAAAGCGGCACTCGCAAGCGCGCACCCTGCAAGATCGCATGAGCAGCATCAAACGCCAGTTTTTGCTGAGTAGTTGTTTTACCCCCACCAGGGTCGCCCAGGATCACAAAGGCACTGTGGCTTTGGAGCGCTTCAACAATGCTCTCTAATTTACGCTGCGTGGGCTGTGCCTGCTGCATCCCATCGTCACCGGTGGGGATGATGATCTCTGAGAAAGCAATTGGCAGCCCCTCGATTATCTGGCGCACATCCATTTTGCCAGACAAGGCGACAAAACGCGTCGCCCAACGCTGATATTCCTGGTTAACCGTGAGAGAAAGGAGATGGGCACGCTCGTTGCGTGAACTTGCGAGCTGCTGGACAGCGCCCGGGGCAAAGACCAGCTTTTCACCGTCAACTTCAATTTCCAACGCTTCGTGATTTCCCTTGGATGGGAGAAAAACACCACCCGCCTGCATCATGCTCAAAACCTTCTCGATGAGCTTTTCTACGTCATCAGTCGTAAAGCCATAGGTGATATTTTTATCACCTGCAACAAAATCTGCACAATGGATGTCGCCGTCAAATTGATTATCTACCATGTCTGCCCCGTTCTTCTAAAAATTACCCGCCAAAAACAACAATAGCCATCCGTGCGATCTCTGCCAAGATCGCGCCCGCGCCTATGGTCGCCGTTGCCAATCCGCCAATGGACTCCAGCATCGCCTTGGCTTCGTCCAAAGTCTTGCGGATCTCCGCCCCGTTCGGCTTCTCGCCTTGGCTGGCTTCCGCTGCTTCGGCGATTTTGCCTTCAACGACTTCGATCTCTGCCACCTGTGCAGGCAAGAGCGCCTGCTCTTCCTTCAATGTAGCAAGTCTTCCCCGCACATCTTCTAACGCCTGCACAAAGGCTTCCGGCGTCTGGTTATTCTGGATATTGGTGATGGTTTGGGTGATATTCTTATCCCCCGTAACAAAATCACCGGCGATCTTTACTTTCCCGTTGAAGTTGATTGTTGCGCCATCTTTTTTCTTTGCCATGATTGCCTCCTGAATACGAGTTGTATCCAACCGTTTCCTTGATTATAAGGGAATTATAGATATGGGGAATATTTTCCCTAAGGAAAAGAAAAACTTCGCAAAAGGTGCAATTTGTTCGCTAAAACACCAAAACAATGTACCAAAACCTTGCTTTTTTACTTGGTAAGCCTAAGAATTGACATCGCAGATTACCAGAGAAAGACCGGCAGTGAAAGAATTTTCCTTATGGCTGCAAAGCAATCTGATGCTAGGCAAACATAAACGGCGGAGCAAGAAAACTATCCAAAGCTATGTGGATGATGTCGATTGTTTCGCAGACTGGATCAAGCAAACGACCGACACACCGTTACTAAATTAATTCACTGCCAACTTCAATGAAGCAACAAAAAGCTCGTGAAAATCGGTGGCTTGGTCTAAATCTATTTGCTTCGTGCTGGCTGCTATTCTTTCTCCACGTGAAAAACCATCATCGGAAAGAAAGATCGCGGCACCCATTCCCGCCCCATTGGGGATATTCGAAACAACATCTGTTGAAAACTCAGGGAGCATCCCTAATCGGATAACTGATTCAATATCCAGTTGCCCGCCAAAAGATCCTGTTAAGATCACTTTTTGTAGATCTTCTTTTTTAAGATTCAGGCTCTCCAATAAAATATCAATTGCAGCGCGAATGGCACCTTTTGCCTTTTGAAACTCACGGATATCTTTCTGATTAAGCCAAACATCTCTTTCAGGAGTTAAGAAAATTCTTGTCGGGCGGGCGCTGCGGTCTATCATCTCTGGCATCAGATTGGGGTCGTGGGTAATCCGCCCACTTTTTTCGATGATGCCTGCCAAGACCAATTCGTTGACCACTTTAATTAGTCCCGACCCTGTTAATCCCCGGGGCACTTCGTCTCCAATTGTCGTGAGGAAAAAACGCCCATCTTTCAAAGATGCATCCACAATCGCACCATCCACAGCACGCATTCCGCAAGAGATATTTACCCCTTCAAAAGCAGGGCCAGCCGCAGTGGACGCCACAACAATCTCATTCCCGTCAGTGAGCAGCACCTCACCGTTTGTTCCTAAATCTACTGCCAGCATGGGGATATTAGCTTGGTCGAAGTCAAAATAAGCAAGACAAGCTAACGTATCGGAACCTACAAATCCGCCAATGACAGGGGGTAACATAATCTGCACGTTATCATCTACGATGCCTCTCAACAGCCCTTTTGCGTTTTTGTTTGCTTCTTTGGTGAAGGGTTGAAAAGGCATCGTGCCCAATGTATCCACAGGAAAATTGGCCAAAAGATGGTGCATGGCAACATTGCCAACAATGCTAATTCTTTGGATACGGCCTAGTAATTTAGTGGATAGTTTTAGAGAATTAATGGCTTGATTAATGGATGAAACGGCTAAACGGTGCAAACGCTGACGCTGGGTTTGCGCTTGCATGGCAGCAGACAGCCGAGAAATAATATCCGCTCCATAAACTCGCTGCTGATTCAGAGATGCGCCTCCGGCAACAACTTCCCCGTTATCGAGCATGGTTAGGTAGGCAGCAACTGTTGTGGAACCGAGATCAATAGCCAATCCCAGTGGCACCTGCGGGTCACGCCTGTATCGATTGCTGGCTTTAAATATCTTATTGGAATAAACAACAATGGGGGAAAGCACCGCTTGCGTGTCCCCATCAATTCTTGCGCGGCAAGCTAGGCGTGTCCCCACAGCCAATTCACCCGCAGTGAGGTGTTTTCTTTCGGTTTCATCCGGGGCATTGCCACCAGATTCGACCAAAATCTTGCAGCGCCCACAAGTTCCCAGCCCGGCACAGGGCTGCTCGATGGGTAAACACAATGAGGCAATTACGTCGCCAAGAATTTCACCATCCGTAGCTTCGACAACTTTCTTCTCTTCGCCATAAATAATGCTGACCTGGCTCATTGGAATTGATCCTGCGTCAGGGTATTTCCGGGTTGAATAACAATGAAATCAGATGGTGTATTTTCTTGCGTCGTATTAAGCACCTTGTCAATCTGATTGATGAACTCTTCACTCCCTAAATATTCATCGTACACGATCCCAAAACGTTCGCAATAAGCAGCTACTTTCAAAGCACGGGGGCGATAGGCATCTATATCATCTTGGTTATGGGATACAAAGACCAGGTATTTGTAATGCTGGTACTGCATCTTCATTAAATAATCAGCGGTTTCTAAACCGTATTTCTCCACCAACTTTTCGTACTCGCTTAGGGGGTCAGAGCCTACTTCAAACCAGCCTTTGGTAAGGTAATAGGAACCCGGGCGTTGGTTAAATTGATCCATATAACGCTGACGAGATCCCATAAACATCGCGACACAATCATCGACCTTTGGGATTACTAAGGTGTGTTTTCCAGAGCGAATACCATTTAGACCGTTGCCACAGAGACCATAACCGAGCACCACTATGCTGGGTTCCTGAACTGCGTTGATCTGTTCTTGCACGGTTTCTTTAAGTTGTTTAGGGACAGAATGCAGCCCGTAATCTAAAAAGATATTAGAGTTTTCCTTTTTGCCCCCCACAATTCCTTCAAACACTTTGCAAGCTAAAAATACTATCGGTAAAGTTGACATAGTGATAAGGTTTAATTTGCTTGAGCCTTTTTACGTTTGCGGTAGGATTTGATCCAACGCATCCCATATTCGTCTCTGCCTAGAGACAAATCCGAGGCTAAAACGGCGGTATTGATTTCAGCAACCAGCGGATTTGTGATCGGGCAGGTCAGACCGGCATGAATAGCTAGGGCCATATAAGTAGCATTGATATATTTGCGATCCGGCATCCCAAATGAGACATTGCTGGCACCCATCGTGATATTAACGCCGAATTCCGCCACAATTAGTTCGATGGTTCTTAGAGTCGTTAATCCAGATGTATGATCTGCGCCCATGGTCATTGCCAATGGATCAATGATAATATCTTCAAGTGGAATCCCGAATCTTGCTGCTCGTTCGATAACTCTTGCCGCTACTTTTAGGCGAAGCTCTGGGGTTGCAGGGATGCCGTCGTCATCCATGCATAATCCAATCACGGCTACGCCAAATTCTTTGGCAAGGGGCAACACAGTTTCTAAAGATTTTTCTTCGCCGTTCACCGAATTGATCAGGGCTTTCCCTTCATATAATTTCAGCGCTTCTTCTAATGCTTGCGGACTGGCTGTATCAATACAGAGGGGAACGTCTACCACAGACATCACTTCCTGAATCACCTGAGATAACAATGCTACTTCATCTGCGCCAGGGACGCCTGCATTGACATCCAGCACTGTTGCACCAGCATCTACTTGCGCAATTGCGTCCTGACGCACTATTTCAAAATCCCCTTTTTGCAAGGCCGCTAGGACCGCTTTTCGTCCTGTGGGATTAATACGTTCACCGATTATGACGGTGGGACCATCGCGGTGGATTTCTACAGTTTTATGTTTGAGGGACAGTATTGTTTTTAAGTTTTTTGACATTAGTTTTTCCAGTATTTAAATGCAAATCTAATTCGGACTTTTTGCTATATACCTGATGATTGCTTTTGCCAGATTAGCTGTACGGATAGAATCAAGCAAAAAACATCTGCTCTAACTTTTTCGTTATACACTTGTGTACCTGGCGCGTCGCCAATAAGAATTTTGACACGATCATCACGTAGGCTAGCCTCCTCACCTCAAACGCTTTTATAGCAACACCTAATGCGGAGATCGTAGGGGGCAACAAAAAAGAGGTTCAACGTGAATTAGCGTGAAAAGGAGGAAGTAGGAAAAGTCGAGTTTCCGAGTACACTGTGTTTTGGACAACTCAGTAACCAAGGAAACCCGACATGCCAACTATACCTTTGCTCCCCGCTCCCGTCAATTTATATAGAGATGCTTCTCGTTCATCTCAAAGGATGCGCCAAAAAGAAAAACGCATTACTCGAAAAACATTAGATACTCTTGTTCATTTGCCTGAGTTCACAATAACCCATTTTTCTATTGAGCAACGTAGAGGAGAAAGTATTCTCCATTTGTACGGCAAGCATAATTACGATTATGCGCTCTGTCCACAATGCAAAAGTGTTTCAGAGAGTATTCACCAAGAAAAACCTCGTTGTGTTCGAGATTTAGACATAAGCAAACACCGAACATTCCTCCATTTTATATCTCGTCGGTTCTCATGTGAGCATTGCAAACACACTTTTGTAGAACGCCTTCAAAGCATCGGCTTCGGGCATCGGCAAACGGAGAGATTTCAAGAAGTTGTCTATCAGCGTAGCCTGTCTAGTACACACAAATCCGTCGCAAAAGAGATGTGGTTAGACCCGTCTACAGTCAAAACGATTTTTCTCCGCCTGGCAAAAGACAAATTAGACGAAGAAAATCAAAGAGATGTGAAAAAACTGGCGATGGACGAAATTGCCCTAAAAAAACGTCACAAACAGTTTGCTTTGGTGATTTCAGACCTAGAGCGACACTGTGTTATTGCCGTTTTGCCCAGTAGAGACAAAGAAAGTTTGGAGCTATGGCTATCAAATTTGAGTGCATCTAAAAGAAATGCCATTGAAATCGTTTCAATAGATATGTGGCGACCTTATTTCTATGCAGTAAAAGCGAAGCTGCCTCATGCCAGGGTAATTGCAGACAGGTTCCATGTCGTAAAACAACTCAATGAAAATATCACAAAATTACGACGGACAACACAACGCAAATCTGACAAAAAGGTAAATGAAATTCTCAAAGGTAGTCGATGGTTGTTGGTAAAAAACAGGCAAAATCTTAGTCCCAAAGAAGAAATTCATTTACAGAAGGTGTTGGGTATTTGCCCGGAAATAAGAGAAGCTTATCTCCTCAAAGAAGAATTCCGTAATATCTTCGAAAAAATAAAAAATGTCGAACAAGCTAAACGCTTCCTGGCAGTTTGGATATTGAAAGCTCAAAAAACGGGCAGTCGGTATCTTGCCAAATTTGTAAGAACACTTCAAAACTGGTGGGAAGAAATTCTCAGATACTTTGAAGAAGGCATTACTAATGCGTTTTCTGAAGGCATAAATCGGGCGATTCGCTCAATTATTAATCGAGCTTATGGCTATCGAAATTTTGATAATTTTCGATTACAAGTCCTGGCTCAACACGGATATGCTCATTCTCATCACGCTAATTCACGTTGAGCCAAAAAAGATAACTAAACAAGGGGATTCTATTTATCATGAGATTAGCGGGGGAAAATATGCCCTTTGATCAGATGAGCACAGAAGTGATCTCAGGTCAAACTTAAATACACCATTCATGCAACACTAACACAAAGCAAATCCTGTACCATAGTATGTTAGTTGGCAACTTCGATTTAAGCGGATTGTAAGAGTTGATATAAGTGGTATTCCTTCTCGCTTATATCTTGCACGATTAATCACTTTTGTTTCAAGTTCGGCATGAGTCTGATTGCCAACAAAGTAGAACATACGCCAATTACTATCACCGTGACGAACAAAAAATGATGCGAAAAAATATCTACTAACACCCCACCAAGCAGTGGAGCCAAGATCATTACTGGAGCTACAAAGGTGTTCAAAATACCAATAAAACGGCTGGTTTCAGCAGCCGGGGCAATTTCAAATACCATATTCGCATCTGCAATAGCAATAGCAGCATATACACTACCGATACAAAATGCAATCACATAAAATCCGATTTCTTGAAGAGGGACGATGGCGAGAATCCCCATTGCAATCACCATGATAGATGCTATGATGTAAATAATTCGGTAGCCAAATTGATCTCCAATCCATCCCCACACAAAACCAATGAAACTTCGAGTCATTAAAATGACCATTGTAAACGTTGCTAAGATACCAACTTCGAGAGAGAGAAAATCAATCGCATATAAAGCGTAAAACGAATTACCAATGACACCTAGCCCTAAGAAGCCACGCGAAATCATGAAATTCCTGAAATTAGGAGTGCGTTGGATGAGGCCAGGGATGGCTTTAATAAAATCAAGCAGCGGCTCGGCCTGTTGTTTTTCCGGAAAAGGTATTTCCCGGAAGAAAGCGATGAAAATGGGGGAGAATATTGAGGAGAATAGGCCTATCCAAAATAGAGCGCGAATGTTCTCTGGAAAGCTATAGGCGTTTAGCAGGTACCGGGCAACAAGCGAAGCCCCAAACCCAATCAACCCACCTATGCCATTTAAAATACCAAAGAAAATACCTCTATTGCGAATAATATTTTTACTAATAAAATCTGCATACCCTGGTGAAATCATACCATTGGTAACAGAATACAACAAAAAAGCAACAAAAAATAATCCCAATGTTAAATTATCACTGAGAACCCCATAAAACTGGGCAACGATGGCAATTGCAAAAATCCCAACTCGCTCCGCTAAGGCAATCTTGAAAATCACCCATTTTCTTTCTTGTTTCCCATTAACAATATAAGCACCAATGAGTTGAGGAAGAAAATAGCCGAAATAATAAATAGCGGGAACTAGCCCAATGATCCAGTTAAAATTTGTGAGTTTATCGACGAAGTAGGGGACGATAGTGTCTTGTGAAAGTGTGGCGACCGAAAAGGAGTATATGGAGGCATCAAGCACCAACATCACAAAATTCCACCAGTAATTTTTCCCTACTTTCTCAATATATTCTGGATATTTTGCTTGTAGTTCTTTGATATCTGTTCCGATCATAATGTTCGTTCCCAAATCCTTTTCAAATTTCTTTGTTTTTACGCAGCTGATAAACTTTTTCTGTTAGCAAAACGTGAAACTAACTACATCGCAAATAAGTTTTCGATAAAAAAATCCAGTTCCTGAGCGGAGGTTAAACAAAGGCATTCTTGAAAAAACCGTCCTTCGACTGTGTACCCGCTCCGCTCAGGAACTGATAATCTATAAATATTTTATATTTACACTGTACTAACGATTTTGTAGATCTTGTTGAATAAGAACTTTCAGCCCTTCAATTGCTACCTGAATAGGGCGGCTAATATCAAAGCGAGCTTTAAGATCAGCAAATTCTTCTGGGGTTTCTGGGGTTTTTTCGAATAAAGATCCCATCAACATCACGCCTCCCGCACGTTTCCTGTGGATGGAAGACAATATAAATATGGTTGAGGCTTCCATTTCTGAGCAAATTGTTCCGCCAGCAGTCCAGGCTTTCCAGCGCTGGTTTAAGCGACTGTCTACTGGCATACGGTCTGGCTCTATTTCTCCAAAAAATGAATCTTTTGACTGAGTTGGTCCGACATGATAAGGAATTCCCAGCTTTTTAGCCCCTTCTCGCATTGCCAATACAACATCCAAGTCTGCAATCGCAGGAAATTCAATTGGCATATAGTGTAACGTGGTCCCCTCATCCCGAATGGCAGAATTAACCACGGCAACATCCCCCGTTCTAATCTCAGGCTGCATACCGCCAGAAGTGCCGATACGAATAAATGTATCTGCTCCGATCATAATCAATTCTTCAACGGCGATCGCTGCCGAAGGACAGCCAATCCCAGTGGATACCACGGAGACCTTTTCTCCAAGCAATGTTCCGGTGTATGTGTTATATTCTCGATTTTGGGCGATGTGTTTTGGGTCATCAAAGTAGGCAGCAATTTTTTCGCAACGACCTGGATCCCCAGGCAATAGCACATAGCGCCCAATATCATCTGCTTTCAACTTGGTGTGCTCAGTTTCTTGTAGCATTCATTCTCTCCTCTTCATTCTTACGATCTAGTTGAATCAACAACTCAATCGCCTTTATCGCAGTTTTGATTGCCGGGGCAGTGTCCGTTGAGATGCCTAGTTCCGGTTTATCTTGATTCATTGCAATAAGAGTAATACTGCCAACCCGTAAGCGGTAGACGGCACCTAAGCTAAGCAAAATGGCAGATTCCATCTCCGCACAGATTGCGCCCCCCTGCACCCAAGCCTTCCATCGTTCTTCTAGGAAATTGGCAACGGGCATGCGCTCTGGTGCCATCTGGCCAAAGTACGAATCTTTTGAATGGGAAATTCCTAAATGGGTATTGTAGCCAAGTGTTTCTGCGGCCTCTCTCAAAGCAATAACTACATCAATGTTAGCAACAGCTGGAAACTCAATTGGTAAATAGTGTTTGCTGGTGCCTTCATCTCGAATACTGCCAGTGATAATTGCTAAATCCCCAGGGATTTGGTTTGGCTGCATTCCACCCGAAGTACCTACTCGAATAAAGGTGTCTGCCCCTACAGCCCGAAGTTCTTCGATCGCAATTGCCGCAGATGGATTGCCTATCCCAGTAGAAGATACCGATACAGGTTCGTTCAATATACTACCCGTATAAGTGACATATTCTCGGTTTTCAGCATTTTTTTTTGGGTTATCGAAATGGGATGCAATGACTTTGCATCTACCAGGATCACCAGGCAAGATGACAAATCTACCAACGTCACCTGGTTCAATTGCTAAGTGATGTGATTTCACCATAAAAACACCTTACGAACCTTGATTTTCTTGAATTGCGTAAAGGGACAAAACAGCGGATAGATCAATTCGATATTGACACAATTTAAGATACTTAAAGTAAAGGTTATTGCCGGTCAGCCACCAAAGTCGTGGCATGGTAATGTAAAACCCCAGGCTTCACTTCGTCGCCCAGTTTGTTGGCAATTTCTGAAATCAGTACCCCAATGAAATGGATATTCTTTGGGAAAATATCGGCTGCTTGAGCTCGAAAGAAAGCAGTAGCATTAAGTTGTTGCCCATCTAAATAAAAATGGATCTCGCGCAAACATTTCGCATCATCATCACTGGTATGAGCAGGCGAGCTGTTATTAGGTATGGTAATTACTGCTCGTTTCGATTGCGGAAACAAGGATAAGCATGCAACGACATTAGAGATTTTTGCATCCATGCCGTCCCGATAATCGCCCTGCGACCCGCCGCGATAGGCGGAAAAATATTTCTTTTTATCTTCAGATGAAATATCTTGCTCTAAGTTCCAGGCCGAGTAAACGGCAAGAGCCTCTTTGGGAAACAAATCTGTTTCGACTTCCCAGTTATCCATGCGAACATTCTGATGGAAGTTTCGAATCATGCCATATTCGGTGCTCAAGCGCTTCATTAATTGATAAGTCTCTTGACAGCTTATTGTATCCAAGGCTAAATACTCCTATTCAACTGAATGCTCAAGGTATAGATTCTACGAACTTCGCTGTCGATCCTGTTTGATCAGGATTTTGACGCTCTCGATGGCGGTTTCTATCAGTTGTGAAAGATCGGAAACGTGCTCGTCGGGGCTCTCACCTTCCTGGTTCCAGCCAATTAACATAATGCCGCTGGCTCTTTTACGGTAGATACTGCTCAAGACGAAGATCGCAGCCGCTTCCATCTCTGAGCAGATTGCGCCACCTTGTACCCAGGCTTTCCAGCGGTTGAGCAACCGGCTATCTACAGGCATTCTTTCGGGTTGATGCTGCCCAAAAAAAGAATCTTTCGAATGAGAAATTCCCAAATGGTGTGGATATCCTAGTTTTTTTGCAGCATCTCTTAGTGCTGAAACCACGTCTATGTCTGCAACCGCAGGAAATTCGGGTGGCATGTAGTGCAACGTCGTGCCTTCGTCTCGAATGGCCCCGGTTACAATACCCAAGTCACCGGCTTTGAAGTGGGGCTGCATGCCTCCTGAGGTTCCAACTCGGACGAAAGTGTCTGCCCCTATCATAATTAACTCCTCTACTGCTATTGCGGTGGAAGGACAACCAATCCCCGTAGACGTCACAGATACTTTTTCCCCCAGCAAGGTGCCGGTATAAGTTTTATACTCGCGATTATAGGCGACTAATTTGGGGTCATCAAAATAGTTTGCAATCATTTCGCATCGGCCAGGATCCCCAGGGAGAAAAACGTAGCGTCCAACATCTCCTTTTTTCATTTGAATGTGATACATAACTTCTTGTTCTTCCATTTTATTATCCTTATATCAAGTTTAGAATTTGAAGGTAGACAAAAGGATTGTAACCATACTCGCTTACGTCTACTCGCAATAATAATTAGGCTTTTAAAGCAGCACGGATAGCAAAGAGTGCGAAAACAAAAAATCCGATTGTCGCACCAAGTACTAAGGTGATCGCAAAAGCGGGGGAGA
>Ga0209042_1001213_pt1 | contig 20841 bp, 18 predicted proteins | sample SaaInlV_200m_DNA_6_FD_184649 | JGI IMG/M metagenome (GOLD analysis project Ga0209042, IMG submission 184649) | Marine microbial communities from expanding oxygen minimum zones in the Saanich Inlet - SI037_S2LV_200m_DNA (SPAdes) (version 2) | ecosystem: Environmental > Aquatic > Marine >...
ACCAAAATAGTGGACGATTTGCTCCGGAATTAGTGGACGACATGCTCCGGAATCAGTGGACGGCATGCTCCGGAATCCGTGGACGATATGCTCCGGATTTTGCACCCAGAAAAAAGAGCTGAGTGCAATGATATTTTCGAACGTATTTTTACCGGGGAAACTGTCGGAGAATTTGAAACCGTTTTCATTGCCAAAGATGGCAGCGAAGTTCATTTGCGCGGTACAAGTAACGGTTCTCATCAGGGAAAATCGCAAAGAACACGAGGGATTTTTAAAAATATTACTGCTGCCAGAGAAACAGAAGAATTGCAACGGTTAAGTGCTCAGCTTTTCAAAAACACAAAAGAGGCGTTGCTTATAACAAGCCCACGCAGAGTGATCATTTCTCTCAATGCAGCCTTTTCTGAACTCACTGGATATTCAGAAGAGGATCTAATAGGAAAAGATGCGAAAGATTTCTTCTCATTTGAAAGCGAAGAAGGAGACCTTTTCCCTCAGCTTGTAAAAGCGTTAGAAAATGGTACGCATTGGCAGGGTGAGCTTTGGGCATATAAAAAAACTGGTGCTCAATTCCCCATAAGCGTAAGTATTAGCGCGGTGGTTTCACGTTATGGTGAGGTAAGTCGCTATATTTGTCTTGCGTCGGACATCTCAGAACAGAAAAAAGACCGGCACGATCTTCAAAAAATGGCTTGGTATGACCCTCTGACCAAACTACCAAACCGGCGTTATTTTTACGAACTTCTTGAAAACTTAATTACTGAAGGGATAGAAAAAGATAAAAGCTTTGCCCTCTTCTTTCTCGACCTCGACGGATTTAAAGAGATCAACGATCAATGCGGGCATTTAAAAGGCGATCAACTTTTAGAAGCAGTTGCCCGACGTCTCAAAGGTAGCCTACGAGAAGTGGACACAGTTGCACGCTTGGGTGGCGATGAATTTGGCGTGTTGCTTGAAAAGGAAAATGACACAAAAAAAGTCTTAGCTATTGCACAAAAGCTCGCAGAAAAAATTAGCGCACCCTATAATTTAGACAACCAAAAAGTAGAGATTTCAGCCAGCATTGGCATTAGCTTTTTCCCTCAACACAAGACTTTCGATAGCTTGCTTATCGCAGCAGATCATGCAATGTACAATGCAAAAAAAACAGAAGGCGTTCAGATTAAATTTGCGAAAGAAGATTAGCCACCAATACCAGCGGATGCGAAGCCGCTACTCCGGTACCATCTTCAATCTGCTCACGGCAGGATGTGCCAGGCGCAACAACGGGAATTTCACCTTCGAGTTTGCGAATTTCGGGGAAAAGAATCAACTCACCCACTTGCATGGATAATTCATAATGCTCCTTTTCATATCCGAAGGAGCCTGCCATCCCGCAGCAGCCTGAGGGGATGATGTCGACTTCGTAGCCGAATCTGCGCAGCATTTCGGCGGTGGCTTCCTGCCCGACGGGGAGACCATCATCTGCGGGCGGACGGGCTTTTTGGTAGCAATGTCCGTGTAGGGAGATTTTTTGATTTTCCCTTGCAGTAAGGACTTTAGTCCTTTCATTTTTATCCACAGATTGTGCAGATTTAGCATTCGCGTTATGGGTTGCGTTCTCATTAGCAAGGTTTTGCTCTTTTTCTTTCCTTGTAAATCTGGCTACGCGCAGTAAATAGTTTTCGCCATCATTTTTTTCACGGAGTAAAAACTCATCTACGAGCCAGCTTCGCTTTGCGAGGGCTTTCATTTTCTCATCGCTGGGGAAAAAGCTGAGATATTCATCTTTGAGCGTATAAATTTCCGATGGCTCTACGCCCAAAACAGGATATCTCCCTTCAGGGTCTACTTTGGCGATCTCATCACGTACTTTGCTGGCGTGCTTTTTCGCCGCATCCAGAAAGCTCTTTGAGATCAGCGTGCGCCCCGCACCGAGGATGGGCAATTTTATAACGTGAAAATCAGCCGCGCGCAAAACTTTTAGTGCCGCTTCTTCAATTTCAGGCTCGAAATAATGTGAGAAGGGGTCGGGGAGGTATATGACAGTGTTCAGTGGTCGGTTTTCAGTAGTCAGCGAGGCATGAGGAGTGATAAGTGACGAGTGAGGAGTTTTTTTAAACTCTGGGAGTTTTCGATGCTCAGAAACTCTCAAAACTTTCTTTGCCCAACCTCCTATTGCCTGATTACCCAATACCAGATTTACCAACCACCCAAAAGGTGCGCCGATTTTCGCAAACGTCCCAATATAACCAAAGAGATAATCGCGCAATTTGCGCAGATGTTTTTTATAGTAATCGTTGAAGAATTCATATTTTAGTTTTGCCATATCTACGCCAGACGGGCATTCAGATTGGCAGCCCTTGCAGGCAAGGCAGAGATCAAGGGAGTTGGCGACGGCTTCTTGCACGTCACTGCGAGCGTTTTTTTGCGAAGCAGTCTCCCGCTCAGTCTTGTAGATTGCTTCGGCGGAAGAACTACCTCGCAATGACATAGCTTGTGAGATAAACACCCGCAGCATATTTGCTCGTCCACGTGTGGAGTGGCTTTCTTCGCGGGTTGCCTGAAAAGAGGGGCACATCGTCCCATCAAACTTGCGGCAAACGCCCGCGCCATTGCATTGCTCAATGGCATTTACCAAGCCGCCTTGCGCTGAGAAATCCAGGACGGGCTTTACCGTAAATGGTTGAGCAGCGTAGCTCTCCCCATAACGCAGATTTTCGTCCATCGGCGGCGGGGAGACGATTTTGCCCGGGTTGAGAAGATTTTCAGGGTCAGCAGCCAACTTCAAAACACGGAAGGCATCGTTTATTTCCTCCCCGTAAATTTTCTCCAAAAATTCTGAACGAGATAAACCATCCCCATGTTCGCCCGTCATCGCCCCACCCAAACTGAGCATCAAACTCAGCGCGGCTTCGGCAATTTCTCGCAACTCCCCTCTTCCCTGAGCCGATTGCAAATTCAAAACCGGTCGCATATGCAGACATCCCGCCGAGGCATGAGCGTAGAAAACGCCTGTCGTGTTGTGATGCTTGAAAACGCGCTCCATCCCACGCACATAGTCACCCAGCTTTTCGACAGGAACAGCGCAATCTTCGATAAAAGTCACACCGCGCGTTGGGCTAGTGGATGTGGACAGGATACCCAAGCCAACTTTGCGAACTTTCCAGATGTTGGATTGCTGCATTTTATCAGTGACTACGCGCAAGTTTCTCCCCAGGTTTTCGGCTTGCCTCCGTAAGTGAGCAGAATTCTCACCCGCAAATTCGACCACCAAAATGTCGCTCGCATCATCATCTACAAAATCGATTAGCGGCGCATAAGCTGGAACATCGCGCGCCAAATCGATCAGGATGCGCGGCAACAACTCGATTGCAGAAGGCTTCTTCTCCAAAATAGCGGGGACGGCATCTACCGCATCGGCGATGCTTTCAAAGGGCATCACGACCAGGATTTTTTCGCGCTGCAAGGGGACGAGATTGACCGTCATCCGCTGCATAATAGCGAGTGTGCCTTCAGAGCCAGCGAGTAGAGGCGCAAGATTAAAAGTTGAAGGGTCAAGATTGGGATAGCGTTCTTCGTCCCATTGTGGTGGGCGCGATGGTGACCAAGGAAGTAAATAATTTAAACGATAACCAGAAGTATTGCGCCAAATCTGGGGCCAGCGCGTGCGGATTTGCTGATTATATTGCTTACGAATATAGAGCGCGGCAGAATAGAGCGTTGCTTCGAGATTTGCAGGAGGGAGCCCCCCCCCATGTAGTAAGGGCTTCAGCCCTTCAGAAGGACTAAAGTCCTTACTGCGAGGGAGATCATGGGCTATTTGGGAGGCTCGCTCAAGAGAAACTTCGCCCAGCGTGGTGAGTGCGCCATCGGCGAGAATGACATCGGCAGAAAGGAGATGGTCGGCCGCCATCCCATAGCGGATGGAATGTGCGCCTGTGGCATTATTAGCGATCACACCGCCCATCGTGGCGCGGTCGGCGGAGGCAGGGTCGGGACCGAATCCCAAGCCAAATTTAGCGGCAGCACGATTCAGGTCAGAGAGGATCACGCCCGGCTCGGCAGTCGCGTTACGCGCTTCCGGGTCAATATCCACTATTTTGTCGAGATAACGTGAAAGGTCGAGAATCAGGGCATCCCCCACTGCCTGCCCTGCTAAAGATGAGCCAGAGCCGCGGGGCAAAACGGGGATTTTATATTTCGCGGCAAGTTCTACAGCCGCCTGAAGTTCATCATGCGTTTTGGGAATAAATACGCCCTTCGGCATGATCTGATAAATAGATGCGTCGGTGCTGTAGAGCTTGCGCGTGACAGAATCTGTGCGGAGGTCGCTGGATGTAGCGCGCTGGAGTTCGTGAATAAAATCAGGATGTAAGGACATGCGGCAATTATGGCACAAAACTTGGTTTAGAATAAGGAAAATATAAGATGTATTTGCGAGGAGGGCAACAGCCCGACGAAGCAATCCCCTCGAGCGTGAGACAGCTTTGTTGCAAAAGCGTGCTTCTCACGGAATCATATATAAATTTCAGGAGAAAAAAATGAACAATACAGCAGATGTCATCATCATCGGTGGGGGAATTCACGGTGCAAGTTTGGCTTTTCATTTAGGGCAACGTGGACTGAAAGCACTCGTGCTCGAGAAAAATGTGCTCGGCTCTGGCGCAACAGGTCGTTCTAGCGGCATGGTGCGCATGCACTACGACCTTGAACCCGAATCACATTTGGCGTGGGAATCATTCCGTTATTTCCGCAATTGGGCAGAAATTATTGGCGGCGACTGCGGCTTTACCCGCACAGGCTTTATCCAACTTGTCCCCGAAAAAGACGAAAACGCCATGCGCGACAACCTGCTGATGCACCAAAAGATCGGCATCCCTGCGCTCATAATAAAACCAGATGATGTCAAACGTCTCGCGCCCCACTTTCAAACGGATGATTTTACTATTGCCGCTTATGAGCCTGAATCTGGATACGCTGATCCGAACGCGGCTGCCACCTCCTTAATGGATGCCGCCAAGCGGCTCGGTGCTCGCCTGATACAGGATTGTGTCGTCACCGGAATTCAACTTGCTTCCGAGAAAGTAACGGGTGTCTCGACTACAAAAGGCAATTTCTCCGCGCCCATCGTCGTCAATGCGGCAGGTGCTTGGGCACAACCTGTCGCCGCAATGGCTGGGGTCACGCTCCCCATCAACACCTGGCGGCACGACGTGATGTACGTCCGCAACCCGCAATCCATGCCTGAGCATTCGCTCGCTGTCATCGACAATATCCGCTCAATGTATTTCCGTCCTGAAACCGGCGGGCTAACTCTGGTCGGGCTGGAAGATGATAATCCCCTCGGCGAATCGCCCGATGGATACACCGATCGCGCCCAACCGGGTTTTGTAGAACGCGCCATCGACCGCATTTGTGAACGTATCCCCGCGATGGAAGAAGGCGACCTACACTCCGACAACGGCGGCTACGATGGCATCTCGGAAGATCAACGCGCCGTGCTGGGACAAATCGGACCCGAAGGCTTCTATGCCCAATGCGGCTTCAGCGGAACGGGCTTCAAGATCGCCCCCGCAGTCGGGCTTTGCATGGCAGAACTGATCGTAGATGGTGAATCCAAAACCGTTGATATCAGCCCCTTTGACCCAAATCGCTTCGAGCGCGGCGAGTTGCTAAAAGGCGAGAATGCCTATGCTGATATTTGGCATTAAAGCAAATACAATAACTGCTGTTACGCAAAAGATGTCTTCGTAGGCTATGGGGCGGGGCTGCCCTCACCCTCCGCCCTCTCCCCTTGGGACGTGTGCCCGCCAGGGTAGAAGGTTAGGATGAGGGGAAACGACAGCCCATTGACCATCGCTGCGTAACATCAAATAATAAGATCATTCTAAACAAAAAAGGGCTGTCGATACAATAGCGACAGCCCTTTTCATTCTACACAAATCTTGCTGCTCCGATCACACAACTAGCAGCAGAGGATTTTCAAGAACTCTTGCTAAGGCCTGCATAAATTGAGCTGCTTCGGCACCATCGCTTATACGGTGATCGACCGAGATGGTCGCCTTCATCCGCCAGCCGGCTTTGATCTCGCCATCTTCCACAACAGGCACTTCCTTCGCTGAGCCAAGCGCCAGGATCGCCGTTTCGGGAGGATTGATAATGGCAACAAAATGCTCCACGTCATACATGCCCAGATTGCTGATCGAAAAAGTTGAACCTTCGATATCTTCCGGTCTGATCTTGCCTGCCCGCACCTGCGCGGCCATCGTTTTAACATCCAAAGAGATCTGGCGCAGTGATTTTTGATCTGCATTTTTGCAGACCACGGTCAACAAGCCGCCTTCGACAGCGACCGCATTGCCCACATTTACCGCGCCATGCTGGATAACTTTATCATCAGCCAAAGTTGCATTCAAATTGGGGAATTCGCGTAATGTCAGCGCCACAGCTTTGACCACAAAATCATTCACAGAAAGCTTCTCGCCCTCTGGCAATATGCTGTTGACCTGCGTCCGCATCTCCATTACAGCTTCCATCTTATATTCATGCGTCACAAAGAATTGCGGAACTTCCTGGTTGACTTCCGTCAGGCGACGTCCGATAGCTTGACGTAATTTTGTCAGCGGGACGATTTTATCTTCGTGAGAGATAGCGGTGAATGTAGATGGGGATACGCTCGCCTTTGCACTTGCTACCGCTGCTTCAACATCACGCCGAACGATACGTCCACCGGGACCCGTGCCGACGATATTCGCTAAATCCACATTTTTGTCGCGGGCAACCTTCTTCGCCAGTGGTGAAGCCTTAACGCTTCTCTCTTGTTGCGCAGTCCCGACCGACATAAGGGGAGCAGGCTTGTCCTGAGTTTGACTCGGGGTTTCGGGCGCGGATTTGGTTATAGGAGCATCCACATCCACAGATTCGTTATCTCCGGCAACTGGAAGTTCTACATCTTCCCCCGGCTCTCCAACAATTGCTATAGGAGCTGTCACCGGCACTACATCGCCTTCATTGACGAGCAGGCGTAAAATCGTTCCAGCGACTGTGGATTCGATCTCGACGGTGACTTTATCCGTTTCGATATCAGCCAACACATCGCCCTTTTTTACCGTATCCCCTTCCTGCTTGGACCATTGAATAAGCACACCTTCAGCCATATCGAAACCCAGCTTGGGCATATTGATAATTTCAGCCATTATTTCATCACTTCCTTCACCGCAGCCACAATATCTGGTACTTGTGCAAGTGCCGATTGTTCAAGTGTGTGGTTATACGGGAGCGGAACTTCTTTTTGTGCAACACGCAAGATGGGTGCATCGACATAATCAAAAGCTTCTTTGTAGATGCGGCTAGAAACTTCGGCCCCAATGCCGTAGGATTTCCAGCCTTCTTCAACGATCACAGCCCGATTGGTCTTCTTGAATGATGCAAGGACAGGTCCCATATCAAGCGGACGCAGACTTCGCAGATCCACAATTTCAACCTGGATGCCTTCTTTTGCAAGTTGGTCAGCGGCTTTCATTGAAAGCTCCAGCCCTTTTGCATAGGTGACAATCGTGACGTCCGTTCCCGAGCGCTGAACTTTTGATACCCCGATCGGAGTAGTATATTCGCCTTCGGGTACTTCCCCACGAATTTGATACATGGTCGCGTTCTCAATGAACATGATCGGATCGTCTGAGCGAATAGCACTCTTGAGCAAACCTTTGGCATCTTCCGGAGTTCCCGGGCTGACCACCTTGAGACCAGGGAAGTGGGCAAAGACCACGTCTGGCGTTTGAGAATGCGTGGCGCCTAGTTGACGTCCACCGCCACCGACAGCACGGATCACCATCGGAACTTTGATTTGCCCGCCAAACATATAATGCAGTTTGGGAGCTTGATTAACAATATAATCCATCGCCGAGAAGGCAAAGTTGATCGTCATTAATTCGGCTATCGGACGTTGACCAACCATAGCTGCCCCGATCGCACCGCCTATAATTGCGTTCTCAGCAATAGGTGTATCTTTAACGCGTTTTGGGCCATATTTATCATAAAACCCTTTGGTAACGGCATAAGTACCGCCCCAAACGCCCACCTCTTCACCCATAATAAATACAGATGGGTCGCGGTCCATTTCTTCCATCAGTGCCTGAGAAATTGCTTCTCGCATTGTAATTCTAGCCATAATATCTCCCTACTCTACGTAAACATTCTCCCAGAGCGCTTCAGGAGCTGGCTCCGGGCTGGATTCGGCAAATTCAACCGACTTTTGCACTTCAATATCAACTTTGGCTTCAATCTCATCCAGTTTCTTCGCTGTGGCAGTCTTCTTGGCTAGCAGTTGCTTGCGGAAGGTTCTGATCGGTTCATTTTCCTTCCGGCTCAAAACTTCATCCTGCGTGCGGTAGCGTTCCGGGTCACCCATTGAGTGTCCGCGGAGGCGATATGTTTCAACCTCCAATAAATATGGCTCACTTTTTGTACGCACGTAATCGAGCGCTTCCTTGGCGGCATCATGGACCTTCAGAACATCCCTGCCATTTACACGGGAATTCTTCATGCCATACCCTTCAGCCTTCTGACGAATTTCAGAAACCGCTGAAGCGCGTTCTACTGCAGTACCCATGCCATATCCGTTGTTCTCACAGACCCATAATACGCGCAGCCCCCAAATCTTCGCCAGGTTCAGTGCCTCGTGGAAATAGCCAATATTGGTCGCTCCCTCACCAAACATACAAATGGTCACATTATCATTTCCGGCATATTGATCACCGAGCGCCATGCCGGATGCAATGGGCAAATGTCCACCTACAATGGCATGACCGCCCCACATATTCTTGTCCGGGTCGGCCATATGCATTGAACCGCCTTTTCCCTTCGACATGCCGGTCGCTTTGCCAAGCAATTCTGCCATAACTTCATTCGCAGAAATGCCACAATTGAGGGCTACGCCATGATCTCTATAGGCTGTTATTACGCGATCCCTGGATTCTCGCGCCGCGACTAACCCGGTTGATACTGCTTCCTGACCAATATACAGATGCATAAATCCGCCGATCTTGCCAGCCTGGTACAGTTCTGCACCGCGTTTTTCCAGACGGCGGATCAGCACCATCTCGCGATACATTTGTAATTGCTTTTCTTTATTCATAATCTCTCCGCTAAACTTTTACGAATTTTCATATTCATAAGTAATTAATATCTTGCAAAATAATAGCCGGGAGTTTCTCCGGCGGCTATTATTGTCTTTTAGTGTTTTAAACTATCAAAGAAATATTATATCTTATAAATTATACCTTTTTTGTGTGGTTTAGGGAGAGATTTCATTTGATAGCTTATACTATACTGAAAAACAATTTGCATATTGCAAGAGTTTCCAAAGGTATTTGGCTATATCGAAAAAGAAGATTCGCCTCACCCCGTCACCTATCAGTTGGAGTTGCTTCGCAAGGTGGGATTCAGCCATGTTGAGCTTTTGCACAAAAACTCCTGTTTTGCGGCTTTTGGGGCGATTAAAGAGAATTTAGAGAATCTCTGCTAATCTACTTGCAAAAATCGCCTTATCTGGTATCTTTGCGCAATACTTCTCAATTTCTTTATCACGGATAAAAAACATGAAACGATCTATTCGATCAAACACAGCTCTTTTGATAATTGACGTACAACAAGGTTTCGACGATCCAATGTGGGGGCGGAGAAACAACCCCAATGCCGAAGCCAATATCGCTTTATTACTCAAAACTTGGCGGGATGCCAAACGTCCCGTCATCCATATACAGCATTGCTCGGTAAACCCAATATATCCACTGCACCCCGACAATCCGGGCAACGCCTTCAAACCTGAAGCAACGCCTATCGACGGGGAACCGATCTTCCAGAAAAGCGTCAACAGCGCTTTTATTGGCACCGACCTTGAAGCCTACCTCCGTAAAGAAGGTATTGAAAGTCTCGTGATTGTTGGATTAACCACCGACCACTGTGTTTCAACATCCACGCGCATGGCAGGGAATTTGGGATTCAATGTTTGGCTCGTCTCTGACGCAACAGCGACCTTTAGTAAAACAGGTCCCGATGGCAAGGAATATTCTGCGGAAGAAATCCATGCCGTTAATCTCACCAGCCTGCATGATGAGTTTTGTCAGGTTGTGACAGCACAGTCAATCTTACATCTCTAATCTGTTATCCTTGCACAGAACGCCCTAACAACTCTTGCTATACAGAAGAGAAAGCCAAAGGTTTGTTTGAAGAAAAACATTTTCATCTCTTTAGCTAAATATGCTTCCCGTCAAGAAGAAAATTTTTTATCTGAGGCTTTTGTTTATCTACTTTCCACCATTTTGGAAAGAGATAAAGTTACTGGAATTTCTGTTTTAAAGAAATTATCTGGCTCCAAATCAGATTCTTGGTTTTCAGAAAGAGAGCAAATCTCCATAACAACACAGATAACTATCGAAGGAGATAGACCTGATATAGCGATCAAAATCGCAAACGAAAAAATTGTCTTTATCGAAGTTAAGCACAATTCTACCTTGGGGAAAGAACAACTTATGCGCTATCACTCACATCTAAAAGGCTCCGGCTACAGAGAGAAGCAACTTGTTTTACTAACACGATCACGGAGTTCAATTAAAGAAACAAGGTTAGAAACAGCAAATTTTCATCACGTTTGTTGGTACGAGGTATCTAGTTGGCTATCAGATATTGACAGCCAGGATCAAATGATTACTTATCTTATTCGCCAATTCATCGATTTTCTAAAAAACAAGGACATGAGCATGGAAAAAATTACTTGGGAATACATGCGCGGATTACCTGCTATGAAAAACTTTCTGGATATGTTAGGAGCAGCAATCTCCGAAGCTAACCCAGAATTTACGACAAAAAAAACAATAGGGTGGACATGGGGGGGCTATTATCTTGAGGGAAATATTTTCCTCGGGATTCGTTTCTCAAATCATCTCACCCTTACATTTGAAAACGATACAGGAAATAATCCATCATTCATAAAAACTTTATCTCTTGAAGAGAGTCATTTCTTCTCCCTTTCCGCAGGCGAACAACTAGAGATATTAACTACTTTTATAGAAGAAGCTTATCTTGCTTACAACAAACTCTAACCCTGAACAATAAATCTTATGCGCAAATACATCTACTTCACTGTTTTCGTTTCTGGCATGACCACCCTGGCTGCCGAATTATCCGCATCTCGTCTCATCGGCAACGTCTTCGGAACGAGCAATCTCGTTTGGGCAGCGATCATCGGCCTGATGTTGCTCTATCTAACGCTCGGGTATACCCTCGGCGGCAAGCAAGCCGATAAATTCCCATACGCCGAAGGCATGTACAAAGTTTTGGCGTGGGGTGCGTTCACGCTCGGCATCGTGCCTTATATTGCCAACCCCGTTCTACGCGCCGCTGCGACCGCCTTCGACGGTCTTCAGGTCGGCGTGATGGTCGGCGCTTTCGTGGCTGTGCTGGTACTTTTCAGCATCCCGATCACGCTGCTTGGCATGATCTCCCCTTACGCCATCCGCCTGAGCATGGATGATGCCGAAAAAGCGGGCAAGATTTCGGGCAATATTTACGCCATTTCCACGCTCGGCTCTTTTCTTGGCACGTATCTGCCTGTACTCGTGCTGATCCCCACTGTCGGGACGACAAAAACCTTTCTCTTCTTTAGTCTCTTCTTACTCTTTGTAGCGCTCGCAGGCCTTGCCAAAAGCGCAGGCACAAAGAAAATGCTCCCCTACCTGCTGATGGTCGTCGCTATTGCTACACTCGCGCTCATCAACGGTGGACGTAATATCAAAAAGACAGAAGGGCAAGTTTACGAAACCGAGTCCGCGTATAACTATATCGAAGTTTTACAGCGCGGCACAGAGACGCACCTACGCTTAAACGATGGGCAAGGCGTCCACTCTGTCTACGACCCCAACACACTCGATTACGATGGTCCTTGGTCGCAATTTCTGGTGGGGCCTTTTTTTAATACCCCGCCTCACGCCGCCACCGATGTACAGCGTATTGCCATCGTTGGTTTGGCAGCGGGCACATCCGCACGTCAGGCAACAGCTGTTTTTGGCGAGATTCCTATTGATGGTTTCGAGATCGACCCCAAGATCATCGAAGTTGGCGAAGAATATTTTGGGATGGCTGATTTGACCAATCTGGATGCGCACGCCGAAGATGGACGCTGGGGGCTTGCACACAGCCCTTATCAATATGACATCATCGCTGTGGATGCGTACCGTCCACCCTACATCCCCTGGCATATGACCACGGTGGAATTTTTCAGCGTCGCGCACGAACGCTTGTCCCCAACTGGCGTATTAACCATCAACGTGGGGCGGCTCCCCGACGACCGTCGTTTGATCAACGGTTTGGCAACTACCATTGCTCAAGTATTCCCCTCCATCTACATCATGGATATCCCCTACACGCTCAACTCGATCATCTACGCCACCAAACAGCCCACCAGCGAGCACTTCCTTGCCGAGAATTTTTACCTGATGGACAATAGCAATTCTGCGCATCCCCTACTCCTCGACGCGATGCAAACTGCGTGGCTTTATCGCCAACCCGGCTACGAAACCACAACTATCTTCACCGACGATCTTGCCCCTATCGAATGGATCACGAATGATATGATCCTGGGCTTCATGCTCGGCGGAGATGTGGAAAGTCTGCAATAATCTATCGTAGGGCAGGGTTACCCCGCCCCTACGACTTTAATTAGTAAGGGCGACCCTTTGTACTGAAAAAAGAATTTTTTCTATATCACCAAATTTTGAATTAGGATGAAGATTTTTCTCTCAATCCAAACGGGTCGCCCCTACAGCAATACAAAACTATTATGAACAAAACCCTTTCAACTACCCTTTCTTTCATCGTTACCCTACTCATCCCCATCGCGCTAATGCTCCTCGGCGTGCGGATTTTACTCACGCCCATCTTCCCCGAAGTTGAATATCGCACCCCGAACTTCCCAGACGACACGTATGGATTTTCACAGGAAGAGCGCCTGCATTGGTCTAAGATCGCTATCGAATATCTCGTCAACGATGCGGGACCCGAATATCTCGGCGACCTGACCTTTGACGATGGCTCTCCGCTCTACAAAGAGAGTGAAGTAGGCCACATGCTGGATGTGAAGGTACTTGTCCAGTTTGGGTTGCGGCTCTGGTATGTTGCGGTCGGGTTACTGGTAGGTTTGGGGATCTGGGCAAAAACAAAAAAATGGAAGCAAGCCTATCTCTTGGGCGCGAAACGTGGTGGCTGGCTTACACTCATCCTGACGGCGCTGCTCGGCATCATCGCTTCGATCAATTTCTGGGAATTCTTCACTCAGTTCCATCATCTCTTTTTTGAGGGTGACACATGGGTTTTCTTATACTCTGACACGCTCATCCGCCTCTTCCCGATGCGATTTTGGCAAGACGCCTTTTTGATGGAAGGGATCATTGTTGTCGGCGGCGGGTTGGCGCTCGCATTTGGATTAAATACTAAACCCAGTCTCTGAGCGGAGGGTTGAACGAAAGTGAACCCCGTAGTCAAAGAGTGGCTCATCAAACCGTCCTTCGACTGCGCTACACTCCGCTCAGGAACTCTAAGCTTTGAAACCCAAAACGGATTGATGTGTTAAGGGTGGTGTATAATTCTTTCAGCTAAAAGGAGCATAGAAAATGAGTGAATTTTTATCGTTAGAAGGACGCACCGCTATCGTAACCGGTGGCGCGCGCGGCATTGGAAAAGCGATTGCAGAAACCCTGGCAGCACGCGGTGCAAATATCGCTGTTGTTGATCTACGTATGGAACTGGCAGAAGAAACTGCAGGCGAGATCGCCGCAAAGCTGGGTGTTGAAGCAATTGCCCTTGAAGCAGATGTTTCAAATCAGGAAAGCGTAAAAGCGATGGTGAAAAGCGCTGTTGAGAAATTCGGAAAAATTGATATTTTGGTCAACAACGCAGGCATCACTCGTGATGGCTTGGTTATGCGTATGAAAGAAGAAGACTGGGATATGGTCCTGAACATCAACCTGAAAGGTGCTTTCAATTGTGCACAAGCTCTCGCCCGCCCAATGATGAAAGCTCGTTATGGACGTATTATCAATATCTCTTCTGTTTCTGGCGTTACCGGTCAAGCCGGACAAGCGAATTATTCGTCATCTAAAGCCGGCATGATCGGCTTGACCAAAGCCCTTGCAAAGGAACTTGGCTCACGCAATGTCACCGTGAACGCCGTTGCGCCCGGCTTTATCGAAACTGTTTTAACCCATGATCTGCCTGATGAGATCAGAGATATTTCAATGAAACTTACCCCCATGGGAAGATTCGGGGTGCCGCAAGACATTGCCAATGCCGTCGCATTTTTGGCAGCAGAAGAATCATCGTTCATCACCGGCGTTACTTTGCAGGTTGATGGCGGCATGGTGATGTAGACGTTAAGTTAAAAGTTGTGGGTTGGGTAGGTAAAAATCTCTGCTCAATCTATCTGTAAAAAGAAGGAGAAAAATATGGATCAAGATACTCGCCCTCCTGGAAAAACAACCGTCGCACCGGATGTATTGGTTGAGATCGCGCGCATGGCGGCGCTAAAGGTAGCAGGCGTTCACGATATGGCCCCTGTTTCGGGCGGCGTCAACCGTCTTTTCCGTCGCGGCATTACCGATGGCGTGCGCATCAGCATCGCTGAAGATGTCGTCTACGCAGACCTGTATATCATTCTTGAAAAAGGCATTAATATCCGCGATATTAGCCGCACCATTCAGAAAAAAGTAACTCGCTCCATCACAGAAATGGTTGGCATGGATGTTGGTGAAATTAATATTCACATCGAAAATATCGCCTACGAAAATGAAGAAGAGGCACTAGCTGCATGAAGCAACGCACCAGAGCACGTAGTCTCGCTCTGCAAGTACTTTACGAAGTTGATATGAGCGATCACCCTCCAGGACAAGTTTACACCGAGCGCCTGGGGGATGCTCCCTTAACGGACGCCCTTGCAGAATTTGCACGCAAGATCATCTTTGGCGTTCTCCCCCTTACCAAAAACCTCGACAACGCAATCGCAAAATACGCCCCCGAATGGCCCCTCGATCAGATATCACCCATCGATCGTAATATTTTGCGTATCGCCTTTTGGGAATTTGGCATCGAAAAACAAACTCCTGTTAAAGTTGCCATCAACGAAGCCGTTGAGCTGGCAAAAACATACGGCTCTGATGCCGCACCCAGCTTTGTGAACGGTGTTTTGGGCAGCCTTGCCAAACACCAAAACGAAATCTTTCAATCTATTCAACACGAACTTAAAGAGTAAATATGGAAATCCTCGGCATCGGCGTCCCCGAATTCATCTTCATCCTTTTAATTGCCATCATTGTTCTTGGTCCCAAAGATATGCAAAAGGCTGGCAAAACCATCGGTACCTGGATGACCAATATCGTCACATCTCCCGCCTGGAAAGATGTAAAAAATGCTTCACGCAGACTCAAAACACTCCCTACCCAACTCATGCGAGAAGCCAATTTCGATGAATTTGCCGCTGAATTTGAAGAAAATAACAACGGCAAAATAAAACCGACGCTGCCTGATAGCGATTATGGTGCATGGGTTAGTGGATCAAAACCACAAAATCCTCCCCAGGAAAACAGCATCGCCCCGCCCGTGGACGATGAGCCTGCTCCCACTCAAAAAGCAGATTCCAGCCCAGAAACAGATTCTGCTAACGAAGCCACCTCCGCAAAAGCAGATAATGCGTAAATTTTTCACCAGCCTCTGGAATAAGATCACTTCCCCTTTCCGATTTATCGGCAGGGTGCTTGGCGCACCTTTTCGCGCACTAAAGAGATTTCGTGCCTTTCTCAACGAAGAGCCTGACGACAAACCACTGCTTGACGCTGCAACAGATGTTTTTCAATCTCAAGAAGCGCGGTCTGATTTTTTCGATCATATTGAATCACTTCGAAAACATCTCTTCAGAACCTTACTCGTTCTAACCGCTACGGTTTCAATAGCGTTCATGTTTACACGCAATATTATTGAATACCTCGCCAAAACAATTGGTGGAACTGGCGCATTAAGCGAGATCACTCCCACAGAATCCATCGGCGTTTTTATGCGCGTTGCCTTAATGAGCGGTATCGTCATGGCCATTCCCTACATAGCCTCTGAGTTTTGGCTCTTCTTTGCGCCTGGTCTAAAGCCCCGCTCCAAGAAATCTGGCTTATACGGCATCCCCTTCGCAACCCTTCTCTTTGTTACAGGCGTAGCTTTCTCTTATCGCTTCTTACTTCCCCCAGCACTGAATTTTTTACTAACCTTTATGGAAACCGAAAAAAACTGGAGTTTGTCTTACTACATCAATTTCACAACAAATATCATGTTTTGGATCGGTGTCTTCTTTGAGTTTCCGCTTGTTATTTATGCACTTAGTGCAATTGGCGTCGTAAAGCCCAGAGTGCTTCAAGAGCAGTGGCGTTTAGCAATGGTCATCATCGCTATTCTAGCAGCAGCCATTACCCCCACCGTAGACCCCGTCAACATGGCGTTAGTGATGATGCCAATGGCGCTACTTTATTTTTTCAGCATTGGGCTAGGCAAACTAGGCTATCGCAGCTATCTCAAAAATCTAAAAGAAAAAGAAGAGAAATAACCATCTTCTACGATTTACAACCCTGTCCACAATAACGGGAAGGGGAAAGAAAAATATGCAAAAGAAACCGCTCTTATCCAAATACGCAATTCTAAGCCTCACCTTCGCTGTCCTTTTAAGCGGACTTGCCTGTACATTCTCGCTGCTTGACGCTGGTCTCCCGACCGGCGATAGCACGTCTTCAACGCAACCTAATGAAGGCATCACACCAGCGACATCCACCCCCGTTCCTTCTGCAGAGACAAATTTCACCGTCCATATTCCCGCACCGCTCAATCCCGGTGACACATTGGCCGTCAGCCTGCTTGACGAAGTAACAGGGCTAGCTCTCAACGCAACCAACTATCCACTCCAAGCCATAGATGCTCAAACCTATACCGTTGCGTTACCATTACCGCTCAATGCCGTTATTAAATATCGTTACATCATCGTGGGCAATACCCGCGCGCAGGAAACCACAAGCGACAATCTACCCGTCCGCTACCGTTTCTACAATGTCGAAGGCGCTGGCACCATCCAGGATAGTGTCACAAGCTGGACTGGACAAAGCTACAATGGAGCCACTGGTCATATCCAGGGACTGGCTATTGATTCTGTCAGCGGAGTACCCATCCCGAATTTACTCGTCAGCGTGGGCGGCGTTCAAACGCTAACCGATTCTGCCGGACGTTTCTACCTTGAAGGCGTTATGCCCGGGCTACACCTGCTCAATGCCTACGCGCTCGATGGTTCTTATCAACCCTTCCAGCAAGGCGCAAAAGTAGAAGCAGATCTTATTACACCCGTTCAAATCCATGTTGCGCCTGCCCCCCTGGTCAACGTCACTTTTATTGTAGATCTACCAGATAACACCCTCACGGGCGCACCAGTACGCATCGCGGGGAATCTCCTGCAATTAGGGAATACCTTTGGCGATCTGAGTGGGGGCTTCAGCGTTATTGCAGACCGAATGCCCACTCTTTCTGCTATGGCAGATGGGCGCCAAAGCATCACCATGCAACTTCCTGTTGGCACAGATATTCGTTATAAATACACCCTTGGCGACGGGTTCTGGAACGCCGAACATAAAAATAATGGGCAACGCTCTCTTCATCGACTGGTGGTTCCCGAGACAGATATTATCGTTGAAGATACTGTCGAAACCTGGCAAACAGGCCCCTCGTCCCCGATTGTTTTCGATGTGAATGTCCCCGCCAACACCCCTGCAGGCGATGTCATCTATATTCAATTTTCGCCCTACGCCTGGACAGAACCTATCCCCATGTGGGCATTGGGCAATAATCACTGGACCTATAAACTCTACGGGCCACTTGATATATTAGGCAGTTTTGGTTATCGCTTTTGCCGCAATGCACAGTGTGGCAGCGCAGACGATCTCGCCACGCCCGGAAACGCAACTGTTGGGCGTCAGATCACAACCAGCATTGCTCCGCAAGATATTCGCGATACCATCACCAATTGGGCGTGGCTTGAGGATAGTCCTCCTTATACGCTTGTTGCTGCGCCCATCCAGGCACATAGCACCGATTTTATGGCAGGTATTGAGTTCCAATCAAATTACGCACCCAACTGGACAACGTTCACATCACAAGCAATGCAAAATGTGGCTGCGCTTCATGCAAATTGGATCGTGCTTACGCCAAGCTGGAGTTTTACGCGCACACAACCACTCATTTTCGCTGCCCAGCCCGGTGAAGACCCGCTCTGGGATGACACAAAATTAATGCTCCAACAAGCCAACGCACTCAACTTAAACACTGCCCTTTTTCCAACACCAAGTTTCCCTACAGATTCGGATAGCTGGTGGATCAGCGCCCCGCGAGATTTTGGCTGGTGGAATGAATGGTTCGACCGCTACCGCCAATTTGCGTTACATCATGCTGATATTGCTTCAGCCAATAACGCCCAAGTGCTGATCCTCGGCGGAGAATGGCTTGCTCCCGCTATGCAAAACGGGATGCTCGTAGATGGGCAGGCTTCCGGTGTCCCCGCCGACGCAGAGCTGCGCTGGAACACGATCTTGAACGATGTCCGTTCACGTTTTAGCGGTGAAATTTGGTGGGCGTTGCCCTACACCCCTGGCAGCCTTGTCAGCGCACCTGCCTTCATCAAAGGTGTAGACGGCATCTATCTCCTTTGGGATGCTCCCCTCAGCACAACAGCACCCACTACAAAAGAAGCCATGACAGCCGAAGCAATACGCTTACTTGACGAAGAAATTTCCCCTTATCAAGTCAGTATCGAAAAAGAAATTATCATTGGGCTGGCTGTTCCCTCGGCAACGGGCGCAGAGAACGCCTGCGTATCGAATGCAATAGGAGGCTGCCTCGACTGGACAGCGCTCAGCCGTCCCCTAGCCGACATTCCCTCCGTTGGGCTAAATCTCCAAGCCCAGGTAGATATTTACGAATCTATGCTTAATGCCATCAATGGACGTTCGTGGATCAACGGGTTCATCAGCCGAGGCTATTATCCCCCCGTGATGCTAAGAGATAAATCCGCATCTATCTACGGGAAACCGGCAGCCGATCTACTCTGGTACTGGTATCCGCGATTATTGGGATTAAGTCAATAACCTGACACAAAAGACGCCACTCTTTGTGCGGCGGAGTCAAAACGTCAGCGGTGGTCATAGGTATAAAGCCTTTGACCACCGCTGACATTTTGGTAAAGTGCTACAGAGTGAATGAGTAAGTTTATCAACTTCTCACGGGTGGAAAAATCTACTTTAGCCATTACACGCTCAAAATAGGCTGATACATCCCCTAACATAGCCATTGTGATTTCTGATCGTTCTGAGTGTTCTACTTGACTCTGGGCGGCTTTTTGTTGAGCTTGCAAGCTGGTGCGATTATCAGCAATCTTGCCTTTTTGCTCTCGCAGTTCTTCAAGGTCAATGATAGTTTCTCGATAAGCATCAAGAATGCGTTTCTCTTGAACATCTAGCCTTTCAAGTTCCTTCCCAATTTTGCTTTGTAAATCTTTGGCAGATTGTGAAAGTCTGCTTGCTTGAGGCATTCTCTTTTCAATCTGCATTTTTAGATTGGCGGGGTCTTGCAATAACTCTGTCACCCCTTGCCAAATTTTCTCATCAAAAGGCTTTTGCCGTGTGGATATTCTCACATCATCATGGGGCTTTGTAGTCATGTTCTTATTACGTTTTGCTCCGCAGCTATAATAAGTTTTCTTATTGCTGACGTAGCCTGGGCACATGCTATTAGTATAGGGACTTTGAGACAGTAAGGATATATACTAGTGAATTGTCAGTCAAGAAATATGCTACACTGCATTATATGCGGTACTAATTTAGGTTTCATACAACCCATAGGCGCAGACATGTCTTACATAATCACATACAATTCAGAAATACAAATCTTAGAAATAAAGTTTCAAGGTAAAGTAACTAAAAATGATTTGAAAAAAGCCTATGAAGAAGCGTTTCCAATTGCGGTAAGGGAAGAATGTTTTTTGTTCTTAAATGATTTTATTGAAGCAATAATTAGTTTGCGAGTTTTCGATGTTGTAGAATGGGCCAAAACCATATTGAAAATAGGCGAAGATTATGGACAAAACGCAAGGCTACTCAAGCGGGCGATTATTCTACCGGTAAGCTATAAAGACTCGAAATTCGCAGAGACAGTTGCGTCAAATAGAGGATATAGAATTAAGTTATTCAAAGATGTGGATAATGCAAAAAAATGGTTGTTGGATGAAAAATAATATCATCAAGGAGTTGATACTGTACTCGAACATTTTTTGCTAATCTGCTTCATCTCGTCTCGCCTACCTGCCAGTAATACAAACCATGAAATAAAAGAACGCCCTTGCAAAAACAAGAGCGTTCTTTATTAGATTAAAACTTCTAACTCAAATGAAAGTAGACGCGTTGAGTCCGTGAATCTTTTTTGAGTGGCGTTTTTGCATTATGGCGTATTTACCGGTGATGGCGTTATAGATGGAAAGAAAACGGGCGGTGGCGTTAGCGTCGGTGAAGGAGAAGGTGTAGGCGTTTCTGTAAGCTGAGGAGGGTAGTAAAATTCCAAAGCGACTGTTGGGTCAATATTCCCATCTCCCGCTGAACCCCCAACCCAATATGTTTTCCCATTGGCAGCAATTACTTGTACAAAAAGCCACCCAAAATCGCTATTTTTATTCATAATCCCTGTCAAGGTGAACGCAGAGCCTTTCTCTTCCATAGGACCATCAATCGCCTTGTTGGGGAT
>Ga0209042_1001215_pt1 | contig 20804 bp, 29 predicted proteins | sample SaaInlV_200m_DNA_6_FD_184649 | JGI IMG/M metagenome (GOLD analysis project Ga0209042, IMG submission 184649) | Marine microbial communities from expanding oxygen minimum zones in the Saanich Inlet - SI037_S2LV_200m_DNA (SPAdes) (version 2) | ecosystem: Environmental > Aquatic > Marine >...
TAGTGAGGGTGTGTTAGTGAGGGTGTGTTAGTGAGGGTGTGTTAGTGAGGGTGTGTTAGTGAGGGTGTGTTAGTGAGGGTGTGTTAGTGAGGGTGTGTTGTTAGGGTGTAGTTAGTCGAAGTGATTTCTCTTTCGACCCATGGTCCACATGTCATAACACTTTCCCCCACCTGGTATTCTGATTGGTACCAACTCATTGTTTTGGTTGATTTGTTTTTTCTTTGGTTTTTTGTTAATTTCCTTCTTAACCGCAGCCCTCGTGGCTTTTGCAATCGGATGTTCGTAATCGAGCAAAAGTACTGCAATAACGTTTTGATGATTCTTTAAAAGCGGTGATATGTTACCTACTTTTTGCGCAATCGTAGTGCAACGTTCTCTGCTTTGTATTCTGCAATAGCAGCCCACGCTTCTTCTTCCCTTATAAACTGAAATTTACCCGAATCTTTCCGCAAGCTAACACATCCTTGTGCCATTGTTATAAACTTAGAAAATTAGTTTACACTCTGTTAAATAAAAAATACAACATAAGATAAATGGATAAAGTGCCTCAGCCTTACGTGGACCCTAACTTCGGTGAACCTCCTGAATGGATTGTCAGTGTAGAGTTGAAAGAATGGCGAGATGTGCCATCTCTTCAAAAACGCATGATGATTCGTGAGAGGATAATAAATGCACGTAATATTGAAGAACTTAACATAGCCTATAATCTACGAAAAAATGAGAATAACTTAAAGAAAACGAAAGAAAATCACAGCTACCAGAGCGGCAACAAGGGCATGAGCTAGAAGGCCTGTGGTCGTAGACACACCATATGGTGTCACAACATTTGGACCACCAATCATCTTAGAGAGCTTGTGTACCAGCAGGTAAGTTTTGGGGTGAGCAATGAGCGCGAAAACAATAGCGACCACCATAAATACTGATGACTGTGGGACAACTAACATTTATATCTTACTCATATATTTTTTTTTCCTGAACCTCAGGAAAATTCTCCAAAATAAAGTTGTGTGCGGCTTCCATTTCTGCATTCTTCTTAGTATGACCTTCGCCATAACCAAATATGATATCACCAATTTTCACGGTACACTGAAACACTCCATCATTGTTTTCAGAATTGTATATCGGAAGCTGTAGACCACGCTTTGATGTTATCTTCTTAAGAATTTCCTTGTAATTTGTATCTTGATTGACAATTTCAGGATCGATATTTTTGTCGTACTGATAAGAAACAAACCGTTTTGCTGCCTCGAGCCCCTGGTCCAAATAAACAGCTCCAACAATTGCTTCGAAGGTGTCCTCAAACACTCTATCATGGTCGAGTGCCCCCGCGGCCACGGGGTCGAGTACGAGCCCTTCATTGACATTCATTGCACGACCTAACACTGCCAGAGTCTTACCATTTACTAGACGGGTGCGCATCTTCGTCATAACTCCCTCGTTCGCATCAGGGCAACGTTCGAAAAGCATGTGGCAGACACACAATGAAAGTACTGCGTCTCCCAGATGTTCCAGACGTTCCTGAGACATATGGTAAATCTTTTGTGCACTCTTATGAATGAAAGCTTCATTATACAAACTCAAATCTCTAGGTACTATAGAATCCCCCAAAATCCTTTGCAACATATCTCTTCGTAACATTTACTCCTCTCGTATGAGTTTTTTTTTAAATCGTAATCACAACACAACAAATTATTTTAATTCAACATCAATAACAGTAATCATAATTTGCTGCTTATTCATACCCATAGATACGCGTCTAGGGGGGGAGGCGTGATACCCACTTCGATATTGATAAGGCTGTCTTCCATAAATTCTACTACTGGCTTCTGTCGATAAACGTTTTATACTTGTCCCCATAGAATTGATTCCCGTAATAACACCAAGGGGTATTTCGCGTCTTTGTACTTCTCGAAGACGCATAGGAGCCACGATGACCTCCGCTTCTTGTGCGTGTGCTCCTCCATGACTAGTTTTTCTGGAACTGTTCAATAATTTTGACGTATCCCCTATATAAAGTTTAGCTGTAGGGGTTTTCAGAGGTAACCTCAAAAGAATATGTCTAACATGCCAGTGGGGTGAAGTAAGTGTGTCAAGTTTGAATGATGCAGCAAACAGAGGATTTAATGACCATGAAGACGCCATATTGAAATTCAAATTTAGAGTTTGACGTGGATACAGAACAATTTTTCTATATATATATCCGGGTGTATTGAGTGGGGTTTCTGGTGCAGCATAAATAGCTTCCAATAGTCTATTGCTCCGATTTTTTGTACTTGATACAGACCACCCATATAAGGTATTTTTCATGATATTGTAAATAATATCCAGGTATTCTCTTTGAGAAGCTATCCATTTTTGAATCTTGTTCAAACGCATTTTTGACGCAGATTGTATGATTCTTGCTGACTGTGATCTTCTTTTAGATGGTGACAGTGCTGGTGATCTTCTTTTAGATGGTGACAGTGCCGGTGATCTTCTTTCAGGTGGTTTCTCAATTATGGGTCTTACAGAAGGTTTGAACGCATTTATTGAGAGTCCTTGTGTGTGTTTTTTAGTTAATTTTTCAACTGGAAATGTCTCTAAGATTTTATTTTTTTTGCACATTCAGATATTTTTTCAATAATCAAACCTATCTGCGCAACCATATGGTTGTCCGAGGAGTATGTGTTCTGCAAATGACCAAGGCCCTCCAGGGATGATACAGTATATTTCTTAAGGTTTTCCCTAAGAACTCTTGTTTTCTCAGTTACCGGTTCGCTAAAGAGTTCAGCGTGCCGTTCCACTTTTTGTACCAGCACCTGAAGATATTCAACAACGTCGCTCCGATTGGCACCGGAGTACCACCGGTACGTACCCTGAAGCCACGCCTTTCCTGAAAAGATCACGAGTTCTTGTTTGCCCGGGAGGTTGTTCACGCCTAACTTGTCGTGATCCTTGAGCTGGCTTACCACATTAAGATCGACCAATACTCCATCTATATCCATTTGTAGAAAGTATACTTTTTTTTCAACAACATTCCTATTTAAAGACAAGCTACCGGGTAGCTCCATAATAAAAATGACTGAGCTTGAGACCATTAATGTTGATGCTACCACCACTGAGACGGAGACCCCTGAGAACACTATTGATACTTTCTTCGAGAAGCTCGATGAGCTGAACACTCTCACGAAGTGGTTCAACCGTCAGGGGCGTGCAATCATTCGCAAGAGCACCAAGAGTCGCCGCCGCAACAAAAACACGAACGCTAAGAGTGGCTTCGCTGTACCGGTCAAGGTTGCTACGACACTTGCTGAGTTCCTCAATATAGATCCGAGCGAGCATATGCCTCGTACCGAGGTAACCAAGCGTCTCACTGAGTACATCAAGACCAACTCCCTCCAATGCGAGGATAACAAAAAGCTCTTTGTTTGTGACGAAAAGCTGGCAAAGGTCTTCTCTATTGCCGTAGGCACTCAGACCAACTGGTTTGAGATGCAGAAGTTCCTAGCTAAGCTTCTCACCTCTGTCAAGAAGGATGAGGCCGCCAAGAAGGATGAGGCCGCCAAGGAGACGGGAAATGCACCTGCGCCCGCACCTGCACCTGCATCCGCGTCAGCAGCACCAGTGGAGGCACACAAAAAAAAGCTCAAGAAGGCGGCTTAGAGGGGTGGGCTTTGGAGCGGTAATTGCAGTGGTAATTGCAGTGGTAATTTAACATTGGGGTTTGGGGTAGTTTTGGACATTTGGGTCGGTTTGGGTCCGTTTGGGTCATTTCTGTATGGTTAGCAAAGGTATGGTTTTAACAATGATTTCACATTTAAAGGATAAAGTCTCATAAAATATAGATGCAAGATATTTCTCTTTTCTTACTTGAAAACTTTCCAAGTGATATGAAAGCACTTGGAGAATCGAAATTCAAAACACCAAGATGTAATGATGAAAAAATTCCAATAATTGTTCTGCCAGAGGGTGTAACAAATGGAATAAGTACATTCAAAGACAAACAATATTTGCATATTGATTTTCAATCGTCTGAAAAAAATAAGTTTTCAAAAATTACATCATGGATACAAAGTCTATCTGACAAACCACTTTATCCATTGATAAATGATTTGGATGATGGAGCTTTTCAAATGAAAATAAAACTTCCAGCTGAATTTTCAGTAATTAACACAGATGGATCAGAGACAAATTACTTTCATTCATCAAATGGATCAACAATAGAATGTGCGATTGAATTGCCTTGTGTTTGGGAAACTAATACTAACATTGGAATATCATTCCAAATGATACAGTGCAAAATTATCAAAAACCAACAGTGTCTTATACAGGCCATGGATGAAGATCCAAATTATGTGCCTTTCAAGCCAATGGTTCAAAGTTCAGAGTCTTCGGTATAGGGGGGTGTTACATCATTTTGGGGAGGTAATATCGCAATACCATTGTCTGCACAGTCCATAGTTCCACAGGGATTGCTATTCATTGTATGGTGGATATAGGAGAGACCGTTCTTCTGTAAGTAATTTCTATACTCTGTGGAGTTCCACGACTGAATATTGGATTCAGTTGCAAGCTTCGCATTCAGCTTGCATATTGGCGAGTAATCTGTGAAAAATCTTCCATCCTGCATAGCTCCAGTAAGTGTATGACTGTTAGACATCTATACTTTACACAAATATTTTCTTTAAAGGTATTAAATTATTCAACTTAAAATGCTGGAAAATATTTTTTCCAAAACAAAATTTATAGAAGGAGAAAAGAATTTATCACTTAAGTATCAACCTAGAAATGTTGCTGAATGCTGTATTTCAGAAAATGATCTTCTTGGTGTGAGACACTGTCTTCAGAATGAAAAATTCTTTGCTGTACGTTCCGATTCAGGATGTGGTGCAACTGTTTGTGTCAAGTGCATTGCCAATGAAATGGGGTCGTTTTTTGTCCATGAATTGTCGTGTTCAAATGGATGTTCAGAAATAATTAAACTAATCAAACAAAATATGCAAAATGTACTTCTAGCACTCCAACAGCAGACTAAGAGTATACTTTTCTTCATAAAGGATATAGAAATCATGAAACGAAACGAAAGATCGAAACTCACTTCTGCAATTGAAGAATCTAATGTGCGTGCAGTGATATTCTTCAACAGTATATTGTACCACACCAAGTGGAAAAAAATTACATTCTCTCCACTCGATATAAATGACAAAATGATACATCTTTGTTGGATTTGTGCTGAAGAAGCAATCGACCTAGATTTAGAAAAAATACACCAACTTGCAGAGTTTACTGACTTAAGAAATGCCATAAATTCACTAGTACTGAAACAATCCACAAGCATAAAAGAACGAGACCACCAGTCCATAGATAAATACAGTAAAATGTTGTTTGCGCACGAAACTATAGGTCATGAAGACATGGATGTTGTATCAACATTTGCAGATCTCCTTTGCTTGAACGATGTTGCCGAATTCAAACTAACTAGATATTGGTATACCGAAACCATAAGTGACTACATAGACAGGAACAACTTTGAGTACAATCACAAACAATCATTTGTAGCTAGACACGCTCAAATGGTTCACAGACTTAAGTGCCTTCAAAACGTCTGCAAAGTGTTTTCGATTCATCCACCAGAAATGAAAATATACACGGTTTTATACAGAAACCTGTTGCTAGACAACATCAATCCTCTGAAAACTACATCCTCTAATTATGATTATGAATCAAAAGCACTTTACACGATTGCCAAAATAGGAGCGTCTTCACCTGAATGCAAAAAAATGAAGAAGACTCTAAAAATGAGATAGTATACAATAAATGAACACTCCAGAACTTCCAGATATCCCGGCATTTTGCGATATTTGTTGTATGTATACAGCTTGGGCATATTGTTCCAGATATATGTTCGATTGACAACTGGATAGCTGAGGTCTACTGCCCACTATGTCTTGAATAACTTGATTGCTGACCATGGTAGTCACAGGACTACACCTAGAAACTCCTTTCGAACAGCAGGCGCGCGAAAAAAATCCGTCTGGATTTTATGTGATACACATGTGTTCCCCTGTGGTCAGGAAGCAAATCCGACCGTATCCAGAAGCGAGCAAATGTCTAAGCGCACCATGGACATCCGTGATGTCGAGGAGGCCGAGGCCAGGACGCAGGCCATTGAGAAGGAGAGGAAGGAGAGGAAGGAGAGGAAGGACAAGATCCGCATATGTCGCTTCATATACCAGATCACCAAGGAGCCTGGTACCCTGGTCGTGGTAATCGCGCGCAACGCGGGCATTCTCATGACCATGTTCACCCACAGCCTGACGACGATCATGAGCCCCACAGATAGTGCTGTCGACTCTGCGTATGAGTCTCTGTATGGCATCGAGGAGTTCCACGGGCTCAGCTTCCGCGAGCAGATGAAGAACGTCCAGCTCAAGGCATGTGCCATAGACCAATTCGACCGTCGCCTGGCTGGCTCTACCATCACACAGGCAATCCTTTCCTGTGCTGCGGGCCTCAACTCCATCAAGGAAAGTGATGATGAAGAGCTCAAGGACCCGGATACCATAAAGCGCCTCGAATGCACCAGTGAGGGGGGTCGCAATAAGGTGCTCACCAACACGGTCCACGCAGCCATGGGCTTTGCTGCCGGCATCCACGAAGAGGTGCTCCAGGCCTTCACACTCGATCCAGTCACCTTCGAGAATGACTTCGTTCACATTCTGGACAAGGAGCTCCCCGCACTGCATGTCATGGAGTCCCTCAACAAAATAGTCATCTGCGACATGAAGGACGACACCACCACCAACTATACCGTCGACACCCACTACACCACATTCGAGACGAAGATGCCGAACTTACCCAAACCCTTCTAACACTACCAACTCCCGTTCAGGGCGTCCCTCTAGTCGGTGTGAGTTGTCGTCGCGTAAAGCGCGTGAGTTGGATCGCCATGTGGGTGGTGGTAGTTGTCAGACAGGGAGACCAGTATATTCTGGTATGTGAAACTACTACTCACCAGTATCGGCTCACGCGTTGATCGTTTGTATTGTATCTTACCGGCAAAACGAGGTCATGTAGAAGACTATCGAGAATCTTGGTCAGGAGCAACATATAGGGCATCAATGCGAGGACTGATCGGGTTGTGGAGGCGGTCGCTGGGCCAGGGGGGCTGCGTATACAGTTGTATACACAATGGGGCGGCAGCTGGGCCGGAAGTAGCGCGACAGGTGCCAACCCGCTGAGTGGTGCGTCTGGCCCTTGGCACGGGAGAGCGCCACAGAGGAGGTGAATTCGGGCAGCATCAGCTCTTTCTCGTCCTTTTCGCCATCATCTTCATCATCAATGAGAGTCGACGCCTTGCGATGAATGTCGGTCTCATCAGGTGTGGCGGGCTCGATCATACTGGAGCCCGACCACGGGCTCGCCATGGGCTCGACACGGGCTCGATCCACTTCCTCCAAAACGGCCACGTGCCGAGCCTTCAGTCTGCAGTATTCCCTGTTTTGTGTTGCGGTGGGCTTGCACACAGCCAACAGCTCTCGCATGTCCTTCTCCAAAGCAGCCTGCTCCGCCAACAGCTCTGGCATGTCCTTCTCCAGGGCGGCCTGCTCCGCTATGTGCGCCTCTTGTATGTGACGATTCTCACACGTATCGAGCATTGCAGCCGTCTTGTGTAGGGTGTTCCGAGAGCGCGAGTTTGGACTGACGATACAAATATATGTCGAGACGGTTGGGTTTGCTTTGGGTTACACATGTGTACCCTCAAATGTTGTGTGGACGTGTCAGTTCTTTGTTGGTTAATTAGTCGTAACTGAAGTCTATGATTATACATATGGCAAAGTATACAATAATGGTTGCTTGCCACATAAACCTACAAACCGTAAGTAAATGATACTCTACAAGTAAATGAATTTATAACACATTTTTCAGTAATAGGAAGATCCAACCGATCGGACATCCAACTTTTTCTTGTAGTCGAGCAATCCAGATCTCAAAAATCCAAAAATAGCATAACAAAACGCAATTGTGAGCCCAACTCTCAAGCTTTGATCATTTCCTAAAATAGAATTAGGAAACATGTACCGCACTATGTAAAAACCAAAAAATGCCACCAAAAAATCAAATTGATACACATTCAACATCATTATGAACTTGTCTGCGGTACTTGACTTGTTGTGAAGTTCTAAAAAATTTCCACCATCTACTGAAAAATATTCGGACATTATTATTATTTATTGCAAACATTTTAATGGAAACGCAGATAAACAACTACGTGTTATCACTATCGACTGCCTGCACAAACTGCCTAGTGTAGGACACCGAACGTGCAGAAGCTTCTGCGTACCACTTCACCAGGGTGGGTCGCGTCACATTCACCATGCGGCAAAGATTATCGACACCAATGCTCAAGTTGTATTTCTCAATGAGAAACAACACACTCACGGCAACGATCATTTTGCACGATCTTGAGTTGAGATGTTCCATCTTTGAAATCCTCTTCGCCTGAGCGCTCACCATCTTCGATAAATCAGACCTGAAACCAAGATCTGAACAAACACGCAAGCAGTATGTCTCTGCGTTCGCCTGATCCACTGTCATCCCCGACTTGTGGAGCATAGTGAGCACGTGCTTCTTCTGAGAATTCATTGTCTTCGATGGTTCATTGACACGCTCTAACTTCAAGATAGCCGCATCTGTCACACCAATGCTGAACTTCTGACAAGCGATAGAAACACAAGAGATCAGTATACCCAACCGCCTTGCACCCCTCCACCGGCTATGTTGCTCTCGAACCACATTGAAGATGTGAAGTGCCTCAGCTTCCACCGCGTTGCCAACATGAAGATCTGTGCACACGCTTTTGATGAAGTCTCGACCCTCTGCATACACCCTTTGCTTGTTTCCTCCACTGATCCCTTGATGAATCCTCTGCAACTTCTTGTCACCCACGACAGTCCCGCCAACATGCCAGGGTTCATCGGTAGTGGAAGCACGCTGTCTGACGTCGTTGATGCCTAGAACCCACTCCATTGCCTCCGGAACTGAACCCATCACACACCCACACTGAGTACACACACTGAACCCGTCAATGATATCGCATTTCTTATGCTCACAGGCAGGATGATCATGCTCATGATCACGATCTTCGTAGTCACCCATGTGCTCTCTGTCTTAAAGCAAAGGTTTCTTTGCTTTTAATATGACCGCCTAGATCGCAATCTCCTTCTAGGCGGTCCGGTTTGACCGGCCGGTTTTGCGCACTCTACTTCCCGCTCGATTTGAACCGGTATGGTGGAACCGTTTTTTCCTCCGCTTTTTCCTCCGCTTTTTCCTCCTCCTCTTCCTCCTCCTCTTCCTCCTCCTCTTCCTCCTCCTCTTCCTCCTCCTCCAGCGCGTTTTTTTCTTGTTGCTCTTCTTGTCTGCACACAACTTGGTTTTCTTTCCGATCTGAGACTCCCGGTTCCATATCTGTTTTATTTGACTCGTGTTCCATATCTTCTATCAACGAAAGAGCATATTCCAATTCTTGTTCTTCCAAAATATCTCTACTGAGCATTTTTGTTGATTTATTGTGTTTTTTTACCTTTAATTTTACACACGTACATTACGCATATTCTTGGGCGGCATGGGCGGCATAGGCATGGGCGGCATAGGCATGGGCGGATTGTTGGGTGGGCGTACATTATTACGTATATTCCTGGAAGGGGGTTTAGCCATATTTCGAGGAATATTTCGAGGAATATTTGAACGAGTAATACTTGAATTATTCGTTTTCATGCCATTTATATTTACAATTGGCGTTCCTCTGTTCATTTTTCTGATTGAAATAGAAGAAAGGTTAGCCGAGTTAATTTTTCCAAGATATTTTTTCAAATCATTTTGAGTTAAATGTTTTGAAATATTCTGTCTCATCACTGATACACCTAACGGATTCAAACCCAATGCAGGATTGAATGGAGTTTGTATCAATAATATAATTAGAATTGTGTTGAAATTAACATAATCTTTACCAAAAATCTTATGTACGAAAAACATCAGCAGACATATTACAGTTACTATTGGAAACACTCCATTTAATATATGCAAATTGGATGATAGAACATTATAATCGCCATTTTTTCTTATTTCGTTCCTCCAGTTCAAAATTGTTAATCTTTTTGTAAAGAATGAATCATCATTCTTTACTTGTGCAACTTCAATGTACGGAACACACCCTATTACACTGTACAATAATAATAAAATTAAGAGTATATCTTTCATAGTGTATTCAGAAAAAGCAATCACTGAAGTAAAAACTATCAAACTCAAAACAAGTGCAACTCCAAAGAAGTTTCTTAGTGAATCGGCTTTGTTTTGTAGAGTGTTAGACCAAATATTTATTCTTTTTTCGAAATTGTTTTTTTCCATTTGATATTACGAAACAAATTTATTATAACATTGTCACACACACACACACCTTTACGCATGACCATTACACACTTTTGTCCTTCTTGTCGTCTTTCTTGTCATCTTTCTTCTTCGTGTGGAGCAGCCTTACACCGCATTTTCCTCATCTCCTACGCCACCCACCCCTCCGGTTGGTTCTGGCGAGCCAAGCAGTGAAGCCGGAGGTGCCGGAGGCAGTGGAACAACAGGAGCCGGGGCATCAGAAGAAGGCACAAATCCAGCGGAGATGTGTGGAACAGACACAAACTGATTATAGAGGTCCTGGGCCATCCCAATCTTGATGAACAGGTGGGGGGCGACCTCCCAATCGCGCTTGAAAACATGGAGAGAGAAGTTGTTGACGCGCTTTTGCTCCATGACACTGTAAATCTCCTGGAAAAGATACCCCAAATCAAGTGGATAGAACTCAGTAAGCTTATAGACCTTTTGGTGAGGAACGACGATCAACTGGGTCTTTCCTTGCCAGTTGAGATAAAAAGTCACGAGACGCCCCTGATAATACATGTGAGTGTTGGGTGCATACTTCTGCTCGCGAGGGGGGTGGCCACCACCCTGCTTGTTGTTATTATGCGGAGGACGAGACGAGGTGTTCTGTGCGGCTGACATGGTTTGCTGTATTACCAGTTTTCTAGGCGATCCTTTTAATACGATCTTTATTTTTTTCTCAGTGGTTATATTATGATGAGCAAAACCAAGGAGGAAGACATAGAAACTGCTAGAAAGGCGTTCGAATTTAAGGTAGCATCACTCACTATTACCCCGGACACTATAATTACAGTCTTACAGTATGCAATGGAGGCAGTCGAGGTCACTACACTCAAAGCAGATGAAAAGAAAAAGATGGTGATGCACATTGTCAGAAAAGCAGTAGTGGATGCGCCGATGGAGGACCATATCGAAAATATTCTTCTTGAGATGATTGATGATGGTATCGTTTCTCACACGATAGACATCATTGTTTCTGCCTCGCGAGGCAACATCAACCTAAATGGAATGGCCAACGCTAGTAAGGTCGTCTGCACAAACCTTGTACCCCACTTAGGGACGTGCCTCACGTGGTGTTTATCCAAGAAAACTCAGTCCACCATGGTCTAGTAGCCCGGCTTTTGCCACACCTCAGGAAAGACGGCCGGAGGGTATCTGCCACCCGCCTCCACAAGCTCGAACTCACAGTCAAACGCCCCTCTCGGTACATTAGGCATACACGTAGTCTCCCAGTAGATATCCAGCAGGGTGCACGGTGCCTGGAACTGATATGTATCGTATGAGAACACACCAGCTCCATACTTGTATTCAATCGTCTGCAGATTTATCTGCAGCTGCACGATAAAACTTAGGAGATCAGTCATATTGGCACATGTCCCCGACACCGGCGTCGACATCGTGAGTTCCCTGTCTACGTGGCGCATATACACATCAGTATGCTCACCTACGAACTTGATCCAGTCGTCTTTGTCATTCACCAGTCATTCACCAGTCAAGCCGGTCCGAAATCTGCCCGTGTCCCAAGCAAGGGCGAACTGCTCCGCAAGCCAGCAGGGCATCTTCCTCTTCTGATGAATGACGAATCGATTGGGTTTAGGTTACACATGTGTACCCCTCAAGGAGTCACAGCAAAGAGGGTCCCTAGCTTGTCTTCTTCTTGTTTCTCTTCTAAAGTTTAGAAAAGAAAGAAGAAGCAGACAAGCTAGGGGGCTTCCTCCCTCTGCTCCTGAAGGGGTACACATGTGTGATCCAATATTCCCGCTCAAACCCGGGGGTCTCAAATCTTCTCAAACCCAGGCGTCTCGCCCGATATGACGACTCTCGACATTGAATCCGGCCTCCTCCCCAAAGCCTCCCGGTCGCTCCTCTTCCCGCCTTACCCCCAAGACCGCATCACCTCACCACCTGAGGTACAGAAGACACTCATTGCACCAGCACCACCCACCAATCCCAACGGTATCACAACAACGCCATCAGATACGATGTACAAAATCAACATTGGAGATGTTCCAGATGAACAAATCTTCGATAGTCTTCCACAACCACCTTTCTTCAGTATGGCGTCCGTCTTCAAACCGTTCACATTCTCACGCCCATCAAGTGCAGAAAGTGTCGCTGCCTTTTTACCACCGGGGCCAGACCAGTGCTAAACGTACCTAAAACATTGCTAAAATACGAGGGTTGATTTGTCGCGAGACAACAGCACAGCCTATCGTGAGCTGTAAGTCTGAAGTATCGATCGAATGAGAGCTGAAATCCTTGCACATCTGCCTCTTCGCTTTCACAATCGTACGGCGTCCTTCTGTTGTGTCACACCTGCAGTAGCACTTCATGACCGCCTTCTTCGTCAGTGTGTTCACGAGCAGATACACTGTATTTGTAGCGTGTTCTCTCCCAATATTCACACAATATTGTGATTCAACTCGTGCTATAATATTCGATCTCACATTGTTGTTCGTAAAAGAAAATGCATTTTGAAGTGCGACACCTTTATATTGTTTGGGTAGTTGCTTCTTACTGCACATTGTCTGAAACCAAGTATTAAGAGTGTCGAGCTCGCTCATTGAAAGGTACTTCTTGTTCTCCAACTTAGACTCCACAGAATCCAACCCTTCGGTTAATTTTCTCTTCTTTGGGGCTTGTGTAATCAATCCGTCTGGAGCGTCAAACAGACTTGAATCTTCGAACCAACTGGGAGGTGACTTGTTGAACTCAACACTGTTAGATGAAGAAATCACCCTGATGGATGTTTTCTTCAACATTTCATACACAGTATCAAAGTCCATATTGTTTTCATGTATAACAAGTGAATAATCATTCATCATTGTAATAAATGGTACATAAGGTCTTCCCTCGTCAATCTTGCCACTTCCACCACATTTTTCGCAAAAATCTCTTTGTTTTTGAGAACATTTGCATTTTGAACCCTTTCTAGAATAATTCATTCTAAATCCATTGGATTCGTACACAACCTTATCAACATCATCATCCCAGTGGGTGGGACCATCTTTTTCCAAATTGTTTTGAAATTTTTGAACAACAGCATCTCTGACTCTCAGCATTTTCTTTTTATCGACAATCAAATTTGGACATACTAGGTGAATGCCATATTTGTAGCACTCTTTTTGATTCTTTCGAGCTTGTTTGACATCATTCATGGAACAAATCAATTCGAAACTATGAACAGTGTCATCAAACAATTCATTGAGAGTTGAAACAATCAATTTACAAACCTTTGTGTAAAATTCATTCCGATCAATGACATTATACATGAAAATGTCAAAATCGAAAAATAACTTGTACACGGGGTGTGATCTTTGCTCCACAATAAACAACTTCTCTCCATCACATATACTCTCAGTGCAAACTCTCAAGAATCTTTCATATTCACTGTCAGGAACAGACAGCTCACCACCATCCATCATATTATGCGTTCGCAGCTTTACATTCTCGTCCTTGTCTTTCTGAGTAAACTTCCATTTTGACGTACTGACTTTACAACGGAATGATGACATGGCATTACAAGTACTTGACCTTTTTTTTAAACCCAAAGTTACGCTTTTTTTTCTTTACTCATGACAACAATGGAAATCGGTCAAAGAGTATATTGCAAGAGTGACGACCTAGAACTTGACAATGTTCAAGGAACTGTCACAAGAAAAAAAGTCCTTGGATGTGAAGATAGTGTCACAGTATTACTTGATGGTGATGAAAAAAAACAAGTTGCCTTTTTTGGACCAAAATTAAACTGCATTGGAAAAACTGGACCGTTATCCAAGGATCCTACAAAAAATACAACAACGGAAGAAACACCAGCACCAGCACAGGAACCAGCACAGGAACCAGCACAGGAACCAGCACAGCCACCATCACAGGAACCAGCACAGCCACCATCACAGGAACCAGCACAGGCACCAGCACAGGCACCAGCACCTATCAAGAAAAGAGTCACAAAGAAAAAAGTAACCAATACTACTTAAAGATAAACTTGAAACATTTAGAAAATGACCACTCGTGCAGACACACTCAATGTTACAAAACGTGACGGAACTGTAGTTCCTGTTTGTTTGCAAGAAATACAAAACAAAATCAGCAACCTATCCACAGGACTAAACGTAGACTCAGCGCGCATTGCAATCAGAGTATGCGAGTCTTTAACTAATGATATATCCACCTCTCAAATTGATATAATCAGCTCAGAATCGTGTATGGAGTTCTACACAACACACACAGACTACGAAATTCTAGCAGTGAGACTCATTCTTGACGACATGGATAAAACATACAAAAACACATTCAGTGACTGTATGCAAGAAATCAACCAAACAAAAAGACTCTCTGTTGAATTCTATGAAACGGTAAAACTCCATCAATCGGAATTCGATCAAATGGTTTGCCAGGAGGAAGACAAAAACCTATCATTCTTTGGTCTCAAAACACTCATCAACAATAAGTACCTCTTGCTAGACACCAGAGGGCGTACTTGCGAGAAGCCGTGCTACATGTGGCTCAGGGTTGCCATTGGAGTGCACCTGCACCTCGTGCAATCATACTCATCTTCAGCCCTCCTGGAAAAGGTTAGCAAGACGTATAAAATGCTACAACAAAGACTCTACACGCACGCAACACCCACGCTCTTCAACGCAGGAACAACCAACCCTCAATTCGCATCTTGCTTCCTTATGTCACTTAACGACGACAGTGTTGAAGGAATATATTCCTCACTCTCCGAAGCAGCAAAAATAAGCAAACACGCAGGAGGAATTGGAATACACATGCATAATCTCAGAGCCAAAGATAGCATCATAAATTCCACTGGATGCCTCACGGACGGATTGCTTCCTACGCTAAGAGTCTTCAACGAAAGTTCACTACTCGTCAGACAGGCTGGCAAAAGACCAGGGTCCATATCCATCTGGCTCTCGCCAGATCACGTTGATGTGCTAGACTTCATAGATATTCGAAGAAACCGGGGCGAAGAGTCCAAGCGCTGTCGTGACCTCTTCAGTGGACTGTGGATACCAGATTTATTCATGAAAAAGGTATCCGAAGACGCAGATTGGTACCTTTTCAGCCCTGATGAAGCACCCGGATTGGCTGATGTCTACGGAGACGAATATGAACAATTGTACAATAAGTATGTACAAAACAACCTGTACCGAAAACAAATCAAAGCCAGAGAAATCATGGTCAAAATCTGCGAATCACAAATAGAAACTGGAACACCTTACATGTGCTACAAAGATGCTGCAAACAGACACTCAAACCAAAAGAACCTGGGAGTCATAAAATCATCAAATCTTTGCACAGAAATCATGGAAGTATCCACTCCAGAACGTATTGCCGTGTGCAATCTAGCATCAATCTGCCTCAGTCAATTTGTCTCGGACCAAACATTTGATTTCACTTCTCTCGCGACAGTCGTTAGACAGGTTGTGCATGCACTCAATGACGTCATAGATGGAACATATTACCCTCTAGAAAAGGCCAAAATGTCAAACCTCAAGAGCAGACCACTCGGAATAGGGGTGCAGGGATGGGCAACTCTCCTATTCAAACTTAACTTGCCCTACGACAGCGAACAGGCAATGGAACTTAATAAGCAAATTTTTGCCACTATATACTACACAGCATGGGACGAAAGTGCTAACATCGCAGAAAAAGACGGCCCCTACCCTGATTTCGCAAACTCCCCCCTGGCAAACGGAGTGCTACACTGCGACAACTGGGGGGTGCCTCTCGACCAAAGATACGACTGGGACGCACTCAGAAAGAAGGTCGCAAGCGGTGTCAGAAACAGTCTCCTCACCACCATCATGCCTACTGCATCAACCGCGCAAATCTGCGGCAACACAGAGGCTTGTGAACCACAAACCTCAAACATATACGTGCGCAGAACCCAGGCCGGTGAGTACGAACAGGTAAACAAGTACCTCGTCAAAGCACTACAAGACCTCAACTTGTGGAACAAGGCAATGCGTCATGAAATCATCCGACATGATGGGTCCGTCAAAGATATCACCACAATACCAGAGAATATCAGACTCATACACAGAACCGCATATGAACTCTCCCAAAAGGTTTTGATCAATCAAGCAGCCGACAGAGCACCCTACATAGATCAGAGCCAGTCCATGAACATATTCATGTTTGATCCGTCCATCGAAAAGGTCTCCTCCATGCACGCATACGGATGGAAGAAGGGCCTCAAAACCGGCATGTACTACTTGAGATCACGACCCAGATCCAAGTCTCAACAATTCGCCATCCCCCTAGAAGCACAGGCCGATTGTGCTTCCTGCTCCGCGTGAGGCGCTTCACCATTGTTAATCTTAATATGATTATCATTTTCCGTCTTCCTTCTATGGCATGCAGGACAAAGTGCTTGCATGATGTGACGTGACGATTGAGTTGTTCGGTTTCGCCAGCTCCCTTGTATCGTTTCTTGTGGCCCGCACAGTTTGCTATTAATCATGGTTTAAAGATAAGCAAAATAATCTGAGACATTCGTATACTTCGGCAGCTGAAATGCTCCCAGCACACCTCTATCAGCCCCATCGAGACAAACCCCATGGAATCAATCACTGACAAACTGCCCCACGAGATTCTGAAGATGCTGTCCGACTGCACGAATAAGACGCCGTACGCGTTCATGCTCAAGCAGACGTGCACCGCGTTCGCAGAGGATGCGCCTAAGCAGACGCGCACCAGCATGGATACGGTCGTCGAATCCATGGCGCTGCTGCAGTGGGCACGCAAGCAAGGCTGCCCATGGGACGCAAGGACGTGCTCGGCCGCGGCGTCGGGGGGGCACCTCGCCTGCCTCCAGTACTTGCACGAGCAAGGCTGCCCATGGGACGCAATCACGTGCTGGGATGCGGCATACGGGGGGCACCTCGCCTGCCTCCAGTACGCGCACGAGCAAGGCTGCAAGTGGAACGAGCACACGTGCTCGGCCGCGGCGGGGGGGGGGCACCTCGCCTGCCTCCAGTACGCGGACGAGCAAGGCTGCGAGTGGGACGAGCACACGTGCGAGGCCGCGGCGTCGGGGGGGCACCTCGCCTGCCTCCAGTACTTGCACGAGCAAGGCTGCAAGTGGGAATCCATCAAGTTTCATGCCATTTTACTTTGACAAGAACATGACAATATGCGAGCGTTGTCGCACATTTGCCACCAAAAAGTGTCCATGCGGTGACGTGTACTACTGCTCACCAGAGTGCCAAAAGAGCGACTTTCGTTTGCACAAGCATATGTGTTCGTTGAGGTTGTGACAGAAGGACTGCGAGGATGCACCTGGGATGGTACCAGGTAATATTCAAGGGATTTTGGTAGGTGTTTTCTAGGAGGGTCCAGGTGTGCGACCCACCACTGGTGCCAGGTGGGTGAAAATAAAAATTTGGAAAAACTTTTCAAAATTCTTGATCAACTTTTTGAACTCAAAAAAAAATTCCCCAAAAAAGTTTTTGAGTTCAATTTTATTTTTCAAAAAAAATTGGGTCCCCCCCCCCCCTTCATTCTTTCTTCGCGATATATTTTAGACAATATTTAAGGTATTTTTGTAGGAGATGATCAAGTAAACTCTCGGTAGGAGAGACGTTTTGGGACCAACAGGGACCAATGGATATATTGACCCCCGTTGGTCCTTTTAAAGACAATAAATTTCTGGGTATACAGGAAATATGCCAACCAAGGAGTACAAAGAGGCACGAGTATGTGCCTGTGGATATGAAACAATGATAATAGCAAACTGGTCGGGTCACAAGAAACGATGCAAGGGGGGTGGCGAAACCGAACAACTCAAACGTCACGTCACATCACTAGAAAGACAATTAGCGGCAAAGGATCAAGACAAAGAAGATTTGAAACAACAATTAGCGGCGAAAGATAGACAAATCGAAGAACTAATTCAAGTGGCAAAGAAACCGAGGACTGTGCACAACACAACCAACAATAAATTCGTGGTAGAGCAACACATAAATGCATTTGGAAAAGAGTCGATTGACCACATTTCACAACAACAAATACAAGCGCTACTTGCCGACCCCGTTAATGCAGTGCCACAATTTATAAAGTTGAAACATCGCAAGGCCCCAGGGGGTGTGAATCAGAATTTAAGAGTACCGAACCAGAAGCGAGCGATATATCAGGTTGTTGTTCCGGGGGACGAAGGTAAGGAGTGGGAAAACAAGTCAAAAGGAGAAGTATTAGAACAATTATATGATGACAATAGTGGGCAATTAGAAGCTGAGGCGGATGAAGAGACTCGCGTAGGGTCGCACTTCCTTAATCATCAAGAGAAAATTCGAGCGTCGGCAAGCGGGGGGGACGGTGGAAGAAGGTACAAAGAGCAATTAGACAAGATTCACTGCGTGGTTTCTGTGTGAGGAGCATTGTCGTCTTCAACACGTTCGATTTTTCCTAATTCCATCCTCTGTACAAAGTCAGGAAGTGTCCCGGGGCGGTGGCGGACGGGTGGTTTAGCGGAATACCCACGGGTCAAAACCAATTGGATCATTTGTTTTCGTTTCTGTACACATTCCATACATACCCGCTGGCATTCACAATTTCCTGTACGTGTCCACCTCCAAGCTGGTGCTTGAGATACAAGTGTTAATGCCCACGTCAACTTGTCAGTTGAAAACTAAAAACATCAATTTTGATATTATCAAATGTTTACATGAGAAACAATTACTGTAGTAAAAAATAACGAAATTATCAATAATAGCCACTTTCATTTTTTATATCAAAGTAAGTAGTCATTTTTTATATCAAAGTAAGTAGTCTTTAATTTCATAGTATAGCAAGACTCAAAAACCAACTGTACGCAGCAGAATCATCTCTTGATTTACAATATTCTTTCAATAGAGGAATGAGTTTGAAATGTTTAGGTAAAACACTGATGAGGTATTTTATTTTGTTCTGAGTAAATTGTTTGTATTGACGGAGCTGGTGTGCCCACACGACTCCACTGCGGTCATTGACATAGTAGTCATACCAATATCGTAAATTATTAAATGGTGCTCTTGCTCCTGCTCTTGGTGCTGTGCCAAACCAAATACAAAAATGTGCAATAACGGTCACAGCTTTGTATAGATTGCCTTGTGCTTGTGTGATGGGTGCGAACGGTTCATTCTTTACATACTTTTCGAGTTGTGGTTTTGTTTCTGTGATGCTGGGTAAGGATGAGCCAGCAATAGGAAGGCTGTGGATTGTTGTACCGGAATCTATGTTTTTTTCATCACGTATGCCAACCATGCCAAATTTAATATCATCAAGAAAATCATATGTAGGATGAAGTAACTCAACAACACCGATCAATGAAGCGCCCATGGGGAAAGACAAAATTCGTTTGTCGTTGTTATTGTAATTGGGATTTGTAAGAAGAATATGTCTGTTGTTGTTTGCTTGCTGCAGTGGCTTGGTGATTTTCTTTATGGCTTTATCTTGCGCCTCAAGTGTGTAGATATGCGGATTGATCGCAAATGAGTCTATTATCTTTTTTATCTCCGCTTGGGAAAGATGAGCCTGCTGTCCGTTTGAAATCAAAGTAAAAAGATCGTCCACTTTACCTAGAAAAGATTCGATTCTTGACTGTTTGGTGTTCAAGAAGTTACCACTAAAGTTGTTGACCTTATTGTTTTGTGCCTTTTGCTTCAACACATTCATCTGCCAGAAGCGGGGGGGGAAGCTTGCTTGTTCCATTGCTTTCCTCACAATTTGTATACGTTGATTTTCTGTGAACATGGGAACGATACTGGCAGATATTCCGTGATTGTTATTGCTTGAATTTAGGTTTGATATATGGTCAAGAGAGAATTTAACAAAATCTTTTGGCAATTTACTTAAGAATTTCAGGGCATACACTAATGTATCACTAGGGGTGTAAGTCCAATCTATGTGATAAGGACCTGCTTTGTATCTAATAACAATCATAAATTCACCATTTTGTTCTGAAAGTTTTACACTAAACTTATCGTCTTTAAGGGTACCGAGTATATTGTTGTGGTATGCCTGAAAATACTGCAAAGCATGCGTTGCCGGCCCTCCCGGAGGAGTAGCGCCTTGCCATGGGAATCTTGCATTCCCTCTTATTGTAGATACCAATTTAGACAATTTATAATATGTCTTCCAGCCATCCGGAAGGTTTGAATTTGGATCAAATGGAGTAGCTACACCCGTTGTAACATGAATAGCATTTCGGATCTTTACTCCGTGTACGACTTCTGGGGGTGCTCCTGCGGGTGCTCCTGGCGGTGGTGCTATTGGCATTGCATCAAAGAAGTTATTGCTTAGTTTGATGTCTTTTAACGTCAAGTTATGTGTTGTTGTTTCTAAATTTATAATTTTTGTAAGTATATCGCGATTGCTCTTTAGTAATTGATCCCTTGCAAGTT
>Ga0209042_1001216_pt1 | contig 20783 bp, 23 predicted proteins | sample SaaInlV_200m_DNA_6_FD_184649 | JGI IMG/M metagenome (GOLD analysis project Ga0209042, IMG submission 184649) | Marine microbial communities from expanding oxygen minimum zones in the Saanich Inlet - SI037_S2LV_200m_DNA (SPAdes) (version 2) | ecosystem: Environmental > Aquatic > Marine >...
CCATCAGACGTTCGAGGCGTTGCGGGCGGCTTTCAGCAGACTCTCCGCCTCGACGACGACGGTCTGTTCGCCGATGACCACCTGGACCGCGACGGGGGCTCCCTTGCCCTGTGCCGGGTGGGTGATGGCGTTGACCTCGACGTAGCGAATGTCGGGTGCCCCGGGAACGAGAATCACCGGAACCTTGCACCGCACGTCGAGTCCGACGCCCCCGAAGGGAGTCTTCGGGCGGAGCAGGAGACGGTCGGGCAGGTCGTCCTTGGCTTCGACCCGCACGACGGAGAAGTCCTTGAAGTCGACCTCCTGCGGGTCGACACCCTTGAACCCGCCGCGCACCGCTTCCGTCGCCCACGTCTTCACCTGGTCGTCGGTCGCGTCGAACGGGACCAGGTCCGGAAGATCCCCCGCCTCGCCCTTCAGGGTGATGTTGAGCACTGCCATCCGCTCGTCGGCGGCTCCGACGATCCCGCCACCGAGGATCTGCTCGGCTGCGTTCAGCTCGTTGTCGTCGACCATGATGTCCTCCAGTTGTCTGTCCACCCGCCACTACGCGGGGGATTTCTCTTCTGAGCCCGAACGGCGACGAAGTTCGTCGATTCCTTCAACCGAGACCTTGTGCCGGAGCCACTTGGGGTCGACACGGGTGTAGAGCCCGGTTTCCGTGCTGCGAACCAGGTACGCCACGTCCGAGAACGTCACGACCGGCCACAGCAGCTTGCGGCCCAACCCCAACTCGACCGCTGCGAACGTCGTCACGTCGGTCTGCGAAGGGGCTGCCGGCCCACTCCAGGGATGCGTGTGGGCGACGCCGCCGAGGCGGTGCCGGTGCTCCCACAGCACCTCCCACAAGTCCTGTGAGTCGGGCAGCGAGCCCGCCGTACGGTGCGCCGGCTCGTGCCAGTAGATCGTCTTGCCCCGGTTGTCGAAGACCAGGGCTGTTTCCATCGCCATCCGCTACTCTCCCAGGTACACCACAGCGCCGGCACTCACCCGCTGATAGCGGAGGTTGTGACCGAGCCACTCCGGCAATTCGAGAAGAAGGGTGCCGTCCGGGTACTCGAACCGAACGTCGCAGTCGTGCGAGTCGTCACGACTACCCGTGTAGGTGTCCACCTTGCGCACCCAGCGGACTCGGTCGCCTGGCTTCATCACCAGCCCCCACGGTCGTCGTAGTAGTCGCGGTCTCCCCGAACGTGCCGGTACACGACCAGCCTGCCCAGTTGGATCGCCTCGGTGATGACCGTGGGCAGCGACTCCAGCGTGAACCAGGTGTCGCCCTTCGTACCCCGGTGGTCGTCGAGACAGACCCCCGCGGACACGATGCGGAGCGTCCGAGCGTCACACACGCACTCCAGCCGGCGGTTGTGAATTCGGTACTGGACCACCTTCTCGCCCGCAGCACGTCCGTCGCGAACGTCGAGCAGTTCCGCACCACCGACTGCGAGAGCAGCCTTGGCGGCAGCGTTGAAGTCTTCCAGCGCGAGAGCCCGACGACCCTCAGCGGTCCCGACCCGCTTCTGCAACCGGCGGACCCGCTCTTCTTCGGCGAGCTTCGCCTCTTCCTCTGCCCGCAGTCGCTCCAGTTCAGCAGCCCGTGCTTCCGCAGCGGCTCGCTGGTAGGAGACCCAGCGGAAGGCAAGGTCGAGTGCCGGGGTGACTTCCGGGATGTCACCGACCGTGTCCTTGCGGTCCTGATACGCCGCGATCACGTCGGGCTCCGGACCTTCGGGGAAGCCTTCGTTCGCGAACAGGAGCCCCAGGTTCGGCCACCGGATGACGGTGGCTCGCGTGAACCGCTCCAGCCCCGCGGGGATGAAGAACACGGTCTCGGTCTGGTCGATGAGCTTCGTCGGGTCCGGGTCGACCCGGGCGCCGTCCGGGATGAGCCGGTCGCCAGCCAGGTAGCCGCGGACTTCGGGAAGCTGCCCGATGAACTCGGCGCCGAACACCTCGATCGGCGCGACCGGAAGGTGCTCTTCGCGACCGTCCAGGTGCTCGACGATCTCGTGCCACAGCTTCGCCTTGCGACCAGCCGAGCACTTGAAGATGTACCAGCCGAACTCTCGTGGAGTCCGACCTTGAATGTTCCAGCACCGACCCTTGCCGTCGTAGACCTGTCGCCCGCCCACCCAGGGCAGCGTCAGCTCTTCGCCTTCGGGCGTGCCTAGCAGGTCTTGCCAGCCCATGTCTGCCTCCGTAAGAGGTGCGTCGAACACACCTCGCCTCTTGCTCGACTACGGGCGGGAAGTGGATTCTGAGCCTTGGGGATGAAAGAAAGGATCGCCCGCCCCCGCGGGGGGGGCACGGGGACGAGCGACCCGCGGCTACGCAGCCTCCGCCCACAGGGGGCGGGTGAGGAGCGGCGTCTTGAGGATCTGCTCGGCGAGCGTGACCCTCTTCGGCGCCTCAGCCCGTGCCCCAGCCTTGACGACCGGGGTGGCTGCGATCATGTCACGCAGGATGCGGGTGATGGCGTAGGGGTCGTCCCCTGCGAACATCGCCACGTCGATGTCGAAACACGGGATCTGGAGGTGCTGTGCTGCCATCTGCACCGTGTTCCCCTCCCGGAACCGACCCGCGGGGTCGACGACCCGCAGGTACCCGAACGCGACGGGGTTGAGCCCGGTGCGCTCGATGTACTCCGCGAGCTGCTTGCCCGACTCGCCGGCCTGGTCTCCCACGAACAGGAACAGCACGTCCTCGTCCGCTGCCGGACGGTGGTGCTGGAGAGCCGCGACGCCCGCCATGTAGCGAGTCGCCCCTGCTGCCCCGTGCCCCTTGAAGGCGTGCTGCACAGCCGCCCGCTTCGGCGACTTGATCGCGATCTCCGTGCCCTGCGTGTTGAACACCGAGACGTGGAGGCGGTCGAGCGGGAATCCGCCCAGGAACTTCGAGATGTAGTCCACCGCGATGTCGAGCGCCCCCTGCATCGACTGGCTCTTGTCCACGATGCAGTAGACGCGCATTCCCCGCGTGACCTTCTCGAACGCCTTGACGGCTGCCACGTCAGCGGCACCCTCCAGCGTCTCCTTGACCTCCTTCGACTTGGTGTTCCGAGCGATGTTCGCCGCCCGCTGGTCCTGCGCCTTGGCGTTGGCTGCCTTCCAGCGAGACGCGAACGGCTCGATCTTCGTCAGACCGAAGGCTTCCAGCGTCGGGGAGTAGATGATCAGATCCTTGTCGGACAGACCACCCGCCTCGATGCAGGCTGCCATCATCGCCCGGGTCATCTCCTGGCCCTTGGTGAGCAGACCCACCATGCGCTTGTAGCCGATCTTCTCGGCGACGATGCGCTTGCAGATGGTCTCCTCGTCGAGCCCGGAGAAGTTCGCGATGCCCTCGAAGACCTTGCCGAGAGCGACCGTCCGGTGGGCGTTCGTCTTCTGGGTCCACGACAGCGCCTCGAAGAACGCTTCCGTCGTCGGCTTGTAGTGGACCCGCCGTGCGAGCGCCTTGACGATGTTGCCCTGGCCGCTGTCGACCAGACCCTTGAGCATCGCCGGGTTGTCCTCGCGGTAGCGGAGCCACTTCGTGACCGCCTTCTGGTAGCGACCCTTCGCCGCCTTCCGAGCCGAGTGCCCGAAGCCCATCTCGCGGTTGATCGCCGCGACGCCTTCGAGCTTCAGCACCTCGCCGACGCGGAGAAGCAGCTTCGCCTCCATCGAGCGGTTGCCGCGACCCTTGATGAGAAACATCGCTTCGCCGACCGCCCGGTAGTCGTCGTCGTGGAACAGGATCTCTCCGTCCTCGATCACGGGCTCACCCGAGCGGTCCTGCACGAGCATGAACGCCGACAGGATGACCTTGAGGTCGCGGTTGTCCTGCGCGAAGGCGTACGACGCCCAGCGAGCCGCGAACTCGTTGTCCATCTTGAAGATGTCCGCGATCTGCCGGTACAGGTACACGGCGATCTCGGGGAACAGCTTCTTGCGGTCGTTGGGCTTGCGGTACTCGCCCATCACGATGCCACCCTCGACGACGTTGCCGTCCGCCTGGAGCACACCGGCACGGGTCAACACCTGCTTCTTGCCGACCTTGGAGAGCACGTAGACGACCTTGTCGGCGTCCTCCTGCTTCCAGGTACACGGCTCCCAGCGGGCGCCGATCTCGCCCTTCACCGTCGAGACGAGTCCCGGACGGTTGTGGATCATGTGGTCGGTCATCGTGGTGAGGGTCTGGATGATCCTCTCGGCGGGACCGAGAGCTTCCAGCCGCTTCTGTGCGATCTGCACCATGTCGAACCTCCAGTCGTTTCCCCCGCGTGGAGGGAGAGTGGGAGGGGGGGCAGACGCCCCCCTACATCGTAGCCCACTACGCAAACGACCCGGAGGATTGAAGAGCCCCCGGGCCGTCAGGTAGGGAAAAGGGTTGTCGAACGTGCGAGTGAGGAAGCTGGGTAACCCCCCGAAGGGGGCAAGGACAGGAATTGAACCTGCAACCTCATCCGTGCAAGGGATGCGCTCTTCCAACTGAGCTACGCTTGTAGGCTCCTCTCGGATGCTCGCTCGACAATGAGGAGGGCAAGGGAATCGAACCCTTACTTGCTTGTAGGCTACGAACAGGTCCGTCCCATCAGAGGCTTGCAAGCCCCTGAGACGGGAGTGTTCGAGCTGGGATTGCACCGGCCCCAAGAGGCCGCCCCCCATACGTGTCGTCGTTTTCTCCTCGTGGTGAAGGAGACAGGTCGATGACTGACCTGGTCAAGCGGGGGTGGAAGGGATCGAACCTCCGTATGCTTGTAGGCTCCTGCCGGATTCTCCCGCACCCGAAGGCGAGGAGAGAGTGACGAAGCTGGGTGCTATCCGCTTGATTAAGAGTCAAGTGCTCTACCACTGAGCTACACCCCCATATGAAAACCTGGGCGCTCACGGTCCCCCGAAAGGGATGGTCGTGGATCACACAGGTCTCCAAGGTCGGCGGGGCAGGACTCGAACCTGCATAATGCTTGTAGGCTGTTGCCGTGTTCCCCCACACCCGAAGGCACAGGGGAGAGAGGCATAGCTGGGTGCTGTGCTGATTCCAAAAACCAGTGCTCATCCAGTTGAGCCACCCGCCGATAAGGTACTACCGTCAAACTGTCACAGAACTTCGTTCTGGCTGGAGCTTAGACCACCCAGAATGACCTGTCAAGGGCTTTTTTCGGACCTTCTGTTTTCGGTCCGGAGCCCCTGCCAAGGGACACTACTCGCGCCGATTGGGTTCTGAGCCCCCCGACACGAAAAAGGAGCGAGCGAGGGGACTCGAACCCCCGACCTTTGGATTGGGCAGGGGGAATCGAACCCCCATATCAGCATCGGCAATGCTACGCTCTACCGTTGAGCTATGCCCGCAGCTTGTCCCAGCGTTCTTTCGCGTCCGGGCGAATGCTTATGGTTCTTTTGTGATTCTGAACCTCAGCATAGGACCAGACGTAAGATATGTCCGTGAAGAAGTCATAACCCACGATGAAATCGAAGTCGCTGGGCTTGTATCTCGTCTGCTGGTTGTGTCCTGTCGTGCAAGTCAGGGAAATGCAGGGCATCCCGTACTTGCGGGAGGAGCCCGCCCACTTCACCTGAATCTTGAGGGTCTTGCCTGTGGTCGGCACCTCTACCAACCAATCTGTCTTGTCCCCGTCGAACACAGACCCGAATGGGACGAATCCGTTGACCACGAGGCGGAGGAGCACGGCAGCTTCAGCAATTTTCGCTTTCGTCTGGCGAGACAACAGGGTGCCGGATACCATCCGGTGCAATGGGGATTCGTCACCCCGGTCTTTTTTGGCGCCGCCTGTCGGTGCGTGGTGGGGTCGGGGGGACGATCCTTTCAGCCACTTTGCCAGGGAGCCCATTGCTGCACCTGTCTGTTCATGGATTTGCTGATAGGAATGCCCCTTCTCCCGAAGACGACGGCACTCGGCTTCCAACGCTGGTTTCTTGGCTCCCATACCCACAGGATACTGGAGTGCCTTCTGGGTTGCAAGCAACTGCTCTACCAACTGAGCTACGCTCGCATAGACGTCCCTGAAATGAGAATCTGACACCGCTGGGTATGATGTCCCCAACAAGGAGGTGCCTGTGAGAATCTTCGATACCCTGAACCGTGGCTCCGAAGGAGTCGAAGTCGAACTGCTGCAACGGACCCTGCCCGCCTGGAGTTGGGCGGCGCCCGCGTCCCCCTCGGACATCGACGGCAAGTTCGGTCCGAAGACCGAGGACGCGGTCATCGCCTACCAGGCGTCCGTGGGGGTCGAGCCCGATGGCATCGCCGGCAGAGAAACGGTCCTGAAGCTCGGCGTCTGGGCTGACGTGACCCCTGGCATCGACGTGTCCGATCACCAGGGCGACATCGACTGGTCCCTGGTCGAAGGCCCCGAGTGGGTCATCGTCAAGGCGACCGAGGGCAAGACGTTCCAGGCGGAGACCTTCGCCGCGAACTACGCCGGGGCGCGTTCCCGCGGCTACCGGGTCGGCGCCTACCACTTCGCCCGGGGCGGAAACACCCCCACCGAAGAGGCGGACAATTTCCTCAACACCCTCGACGGTCGCTCGCTCGACCTTCCGGTGGCTCTCGATGTCGAGGGCCAGTTCGCCCTGACGGGTCAGGAAGGAACCGACTGGCTCTTCGCCTGGCTGGAGCGCATCGAACGCAGTCTCGGTGAGCGGCCGATGCTCTACACGAGCAACCGCATCTACCGGATCAAGCAGTTCAAGAACGACCTGGGTCAGTACAAGGTCTGGTTCCCGAAGTACGGCGAGCAGCCCGACAACACCGACCCGTGGGCCGACTGGGACATCTGGCAGTACAGCAGCCAGGGCGAAGTGCCCGGCATCCCGAACCGCTGCGACATGAACTGGATGGTCGCCGCCAACTTCTAGGTCGCGGGAGGGGGATTGGAACCCCCGATCTCCAGATTATGAGTCTGGTGAGCTGCCATGCTGCTCCACCCCGCAATAAGAGCCCCAACCAGGAATCGAACCTGGGCCTCTGCTTGTAGGCTCCTAGCGTGTCCTCCCGAGCGTGAGCGAGGAGGGAGTGCCGAAGCTGTGGATGCAATCTCAACCTTGGAAGGGTTGCGCTCTACCACTGAGCCATTGGGGCATGTTTGGTGGTCCGTCCCGCCCTGCGTCAACAGGGAAGGTTGTCCTCCGGCAGACTGCTCCTCGTGGGAGCCCTTGCTTTTGGAACGCCCCGGACCAGGCGTCGAGTCGGATCGGGCAGGGTCGAACTGCCGACTTCTCTTGATGGGCTTCCCCGGAATCGAACCGGGAACCTCACGATTATCGGTCGTGTGCTCTAAACCAATTGAGCTAGAAGCCCTGAATCTACAAGACCTTCGTGAACCTCTCCGTGGCAGTTCATACAGAGTAGGACGCACTTATCCAGTTCCAGCTTGAGGACATCCCACGACTTCATGTAGGCGCCTTGGCTGATCGTGTACCCCTTGTCTTCGGGGTCAAGGTGGTGGAAGCACAAGGATCTGTCGCAGCGGTCGTACCCACATTTTCGGCAAGCGCCTCCCTTGTACTGAATCGCTTGGCGCTTTCTCAATGGGCGGCGGCTGTTGACGATGCAGGAATTGCATCGTGACCAACTGTGCCCCTTGCTCTTGTCGTAGACGTACCCCCGACCGCACCGCTTGCACTTGCATTCGGCACCGATCCTGTCTCCGGGCTCAAGTCTTCGGGTGTTCCGGCTCCCAAACGGGGAACAGGTCGGGCAGTATTTCCGGCTACGAAGGTTCCGTACCTTCCCCTCGATGAACATCCGGTTGGGGAACGGCGTGGAGCACAGGGCACAAGTCGGCATAGGCACCTCCGCACCACATTGTAGCGCAACGGGGCTATCACCGCAACCTCTGACCATCTGAGCTACGATCCGAAAGTAGCGGGAGCCGGATTTGAACCGACGATCTCCGGGTTATGAGCCCAATGGGATGACCAGCTTCCCTATCCCGCATCAGGAGCCCTCGGGCAGACTCGAACTGCCGACTTCCAGCTCCGCAAGCTGGCGCTCTATCCAACTGAGCTACGAGGGCGTGAAGTTGCCGGTCTCTCCCGACTGTCAAGCCTGCTTAGACGGGCTTTCGTTCTCGGTTACCTCCCCATCGGGAGGAAGGTGGTCTTCTTGCGCAGCGACTCGGGAAGCTCCAGGAGAGCCGCCTCGACGTCCGCGTTCCGGTAGCGGTTCGAGAAGTGCGTCAGCACCAGGGCTTCCACATTCTCGAACCGATGGGCGCGAGCCCCCAGTTCGGACAGGTGCGTGTGACCCTTCTTCTTCGCCTCCGCGGTCGACACGTCGTTGAAGAACGTACACTCGACGACCAGCAGCTTCGCCTGAAGCGCCAGCAGCTCCGGGTCGTCGAACAGCACAGCCCGGGTGTCGCCCGTGAACGCCACCAGCGGTACCTCGAACTCGTCCTCGAACACCTCGCCGCGCTGACGCATCCGACCCAACTCGGGACCGGACGTGCCCTTGAACTCGTCCCGGAGACGCTTGCGGGTCTCGCACACGACGTAGCCCTGGGACGGGACGCGGTGGAACGTCGGGAAGCAACGGGCGTAGCGCCCGCCACCCAGGGCGACCGTTTCGCCCGGGTTCAGCACCTCGACGTGGTACGGCGCCATCCGTGCGCCCTGGACCTTCGCCCAGAACTTGAACAGGTCGTGGACGGGCTCTTCGAGCCACGACGGCACCACGAAGGTCGTCAGGGACATCCCGGTCATCCCGCGAACGTACGCCTGCTTGACGACGTCCCCGAAGTGGTCGAGGTGCCCGTGCGTCACGAGCACCTTGTCGCACTGGAAAGAGTCGTGGCTGGCTCGCCCGCAGTCGAACGCGACCCCGAAGTCCGGGAGCGTCACGCAGGTCGAGTGCCCGCTGACGGACCGACCCTTGACGGTGAACTTGTTGACTCGCATCTCGAACCCCTTTCGAGTGGTGGAGCCTGCGGGGATCGAACCCGCTACCTTCGGTCTGCCAGACCGACGCTCTCCCAAGTGAGCTAAGGCCCCGTGAATGTTCGCACTGATGGATGGGGCGGTAGGGATCGAACCTACGCATCGCGGGACCAGAACCCGCAGCCTTTCCACTTGGCTACGCCCCAAAAATGGCGGGGATGACGAGAATCGAACTCGCCCACTCTGCGCAGACAACGCAGTGGCACACCCAGGCGCCCGCATCCCCATTTCCAGGCGGTCCTAACGGGATTTGAACCCGTGATCTCTGCCGTGACAGGGCAGCGGGGACTCCTGGCTCCCCCATAGGACCGTGATGCAGGGGTCCAAGTCCGAAGACCTGGTTCAAACGCCCCCTGCGAGCGCGCTCACTTGCCCGAAGGCAAGACGTGTTGTTCGTACCCGCCCTCTTGGGTGAGAGACTGCACCCCTCGTCGAATCTGACGCCCGGTACAGTCGGACGGCAGACCTCGGACCCTGAGCTACGGGATTTGGTCGGAGAGACAGGACTTGAACCTGCGACCCCCGCGTCCCGAACGCGGTGCTCTACCAGTCTGAGCTACTCTCCGATGAATCTAGTGAAGTGCCCCCGGAGGGAATCGAACCCCCAGCATTCCGGTTAAGAGCCGGCTACTCTGCCAGTTGAGTTACGGAGGCATGTTTCGGAAGGTCGGAGAGACAGGGATCGAACCTGCGACCGCTCGGCCCCCAGCCGAGTGCTCTACCAGACTGAGCTACTCTCCGATGAATCTTGTCGTTGAAGTGGACCTTGCCGGGATCGAACCGGCTGCCTCCTGCGTGCTGTGGAGCGTGGGGGGCTCGAACCCCCGACCCCCGGCTTGCAAAGCCGATGCTCTCCCAACTGAGCTAACGCCCCGTCAAGGGATGCGGTGTGCCGCCTCCCGATAATCCTCAGCCATCGAGATCCCAACCTTCTGGTTGTTCTTCGGTGGATCAGCCCTCAAGGTGAACTCAGCCTTGCAGTGCCCAAGGTCCACCGTGGGGATCAAGTAAATGTGGGTGCCATCGAAAATGGCGAACACGTCGATGCGAGACAAATCCAGCGACCGACAATAGTTCTTGCTCTTCGCCCTCAGTCGAACACTCAAGAGCCCGCTTTTCCAAGAGGACCACCGCACCTGCACCCGGTACAGGTTCCCGGCAGGAGACTCCGCCACCAGGTCGTAGGGACAATTCTCCCCGAAGGGAATGGACACCCGGTAGCCTGACCGGGTTAGGAAAACCATGACCTCCATTTCAGCCCAGTCGCCCTTCACCTTGGAATTGTCGTAGACCACGGGCACCTCCTGCGTAGTACGCAGATGGTATAGCCCCCGGTTACGTTTTGCAAGGCAGGCGCTCTCCCAAGTGAGCTAAAGGCCCATGTCTCCGTTCGCTACTACTCGCGGGCTCCTCGTTCTGAGCCCCTCTTTTCATTTTGGCTCCTGGGGACGGGATCGAACCGCCGACCAAGGCGTTAACAGCGCCCCGCTCTACCACTGAGCTACCCAGGAATGCGCAGTCGATAGGTGTCCGCCATCCGGACACCTTTCTTCTGACCGTTCTTCGGTGGTTCCAATCGGAGTGACCCGCAGGTGCGTCCCACTTCCGCAACAGGAACCATGTAGACCCCATCCAGTTCTGGGGAATAGACGCCGAACACGTCTGCCTGACCCCGGTAGTCCTGCTTTCCCTTACCCCTGTGGGCTTGGGAGGAACAGGCATCGAAGTAGAGCGCCCCCTTTTGAATCCGACCAGTCTTGCACTGGACCCGGATGAAGGTGCCGTCCTCATCGATCACAAGGTCGTACCGCTGATTGTCCCCGAAGGGTTGCAGCACCACCTTGCCCGCTCTGAGAAGGGCGGCGAGGACCATGCCCTCGCTGCGCTCCCCAACTGTTTTTGGGCTTTCCATGAACCCAGAGTAGCCCACGACCGTCTGGTTGTCAACCAGGCGCTCTACCAACTGAGCTACACCAGATCATGTGAGCGATGACGGGCTCGAACCGCCGGCTTCCTCCTTGTAAGGGAGGCACTCTTCCAACTGAGTTAATCGCCCAAGGACTTGAATGAAGGGTGGATGACGGGGCTCGAACCCGCGACAACTCGGCTCACAACCGAGAACTCTACCAACTGAGCTACATCCACCATACGGAGGGACGGTACGGGTGGTGCCAAGCACGCCCCGACCAGCCCTCCAGCGAGGGGATGCTTGCAACAGCCCCCCGCTCTGACGGTATTCTCTTCGGTTGTCAATTTTCCCGACCCTGTGGGCCGGCTCTCCCCCAACGGGGAGACTCTTAAACGAGAAAAGCCAGGAACCCTTTGGGGTGCCTGGCTTCGCTTGCTTCGTCTCTGAGACGCGAGCTTACAAAACCAGGCCCCCCGTATCACGCGGATTGATCGCGTGGCAGGGGGCAGGCTTCATACCGATGATAGCCTGTCCGCAGACCACGGACCCGCGCACGACGGCTTGCGCCGCTTCGCGATGGGTCTGGGTGCTGGTGGACAAGGTTCTCATCGAAGACTCACTCTCCTGGGTCGGGGTTTCATCCCCGACGTGACGCTCACACGGTAGAGCAACGCTCTTACCGAAGTCAAGCCGTTTTTTCGGGGGGTCTTGAAAAAGACCTTCACGCCCAGACTACGCGCTGAGGTTCCGTTCTGAGCCTCAGTTCTCGATCTTTGTTGCCCGACCGAAGACCGTTCTCGTCCAACCGTTCGTTCCGCCACGGTTGTTCCCGATCTGCACCCGACCACCTTGCAGCGCCTTCACCAGATGTAGGTACACGTTCCCCTTCACCCGGCACAGCACTACATCCCCCACGTCCAGCGCGTCGACCGCGACCGGGACGAGGGTGACGAGCGCACCCGACTCGACCTTGCCCCGCATCGACCCGCCGTGCGGGCGCACCTGGGTCTGCTCGCCTGCCTGCAACTCGGCGATGGCTCGGTCTGCCCATCCCATCAGTGGATCTGGTCCGTCCCGTCAGGCGTGTGCCTGCCGCTGCCACAGGAGAACAGCACCCGCTCGACTTCCAGCCGCAGGCACTCGATCCCCTGCTCCGACCAGAAGGGGTCCGGGGACTCGACGGCTCGGATCTTGAGTGGCACGGGGCCACCCCCGTCGAGTGTATCTCCCTCGGAGATGCCACGGTCGAGCGAGTAGGCTGCCCAGCCGTTCAACTCGCCGCCGGCTGCCGTCACCCACCAGGACGGCACGTTGCGGATCTCCAGTTCGGGGAGACCCAGGGTCTCCATCCCGCGGGTGTGGAGCCAGAACAGCGTGTCGGCTGGCAGATGGTGGTGGCTGTCGTCCTCGCCCACGTAGTCGGTGTCGTGCTCGGGCGTGATGGCGACGCGGACGTGCTGCTGGATGAGCAACGTGGTCTGCTCGATGTCGGCTGCCACGTCTTCCTGCGCTGCGTTGAGGGTGCCGATCGCCTCCACCGTCTCCATGTTCATATCGAGATGGTGGGCGACCTGTTCGAGCACGCGGTCGAGCCAGGTCAACCCGTTGGTCGCCCCGTCCTCGTCGAACAGCGGACCCCAGACCGGGGTGCCAATGGCTTCGTCGACCCACACGGCGCCGCCGCTGGTCAGCGGGAACAGCCCTTCGTCGAGGGCGATGACGTCGGTGTTGGACGGTGGGAACCCGTTGAAGATCGCCTGCACGAAGGTCGAGGCTTCGACTTCGAGCACCTGGAACTCCCCGGTTGCCCCCGCGGGCAAGAACTTGCGGTGGTCGGCGGCGAGCATCGCGGTGTCCGGGTGCGTGTACGCGAACGGACCGATGGTCTTCCAGTTGGACTCGTCCCCGTCCAGACCGTGCCGGACGTAGGACACGTCACCCGTGCCCGCGTCGGCAATCAGCCAGAGCTGCTCGATCATCGTATCCTCTCGGGGCAGTTACGGCCCGGCTACTCGTTCGGGTGCAGGATGAGACCCCCCATTCTACGACGGTCTCGCGTTTCCCGCATCCCGAGAAGTGGGTTCAAACCCCAGCCGTTGTCGGTGAACAGCCCTTGCGTGCCGTCCCAGCCGCCCAGATTCGCAATGTCTTCGCCGAAGACCAGCCCGTCGTAGACGGGGAGGTGCCCACACCCGTAGCCTCGACCCGTCTTCCAGACGGCGCCCAGGTCGAAGTGCGTCCGAATCCCGATATGGAGGCCCGGTGTGCCGGCCGCAATCAGGTGCGGGACAGGAGGGTCGTGGGCGGCCCGGGTGTCGGCGTTGTTGCAGACCAGGTCGCGGAGCGACCCAACGCCGTGCGACCATCGGAAATGTGAAGGATGCCACCGGGGACGTCCTTGTCGAAGGAGGCTGCGGGATTGGGATTCACAGGGAATTCTCCTGGTCGAAGTAGTCGAACTCTTCCCCGACTACTCGCGGCGGTCGTGTTCTGAGCCCCCTAGCCCCAAGTGATTTGCAGGTTGTGCTCCTGCGCCCACACCGCGAGCCGTTCCAGCTCGCCGAGGCGCCGAAGGATCTGTTCGTCCGTGTTGGCGGAGACGTGTACCTCGGCGCCCATCCGCTGCATCCGCACGACGTTGCCCTCGCGAACGGTCTGCACCCCGGCGTGACCACCGGGAATGTGCTGCGGGTCGCGATGCTGAGACGTGCGGTCGGTGCTGCGAGCACGCATGATCCGCTGACGCATCGTGCCGCCGTCGCACTCGCCGGCATGACCCGGCTCGTTCGCGGACTCGTGGAACCCGAGCAGCCGCAGAAGATCGACCGCGTTGGAGGACGCGAAGTCGACCCGTGGTTCCGCGTGGACATCTTCGGTCCCGTCGCAGAACTGGTCGCAGCGTTCCCCGTCCTTGATCCAACCCCGCTCCCGCCAGTCGATGCAGAAGGAGCACGGCTTGGTCGTTACCGGGGCACCGAGACATATGAATTGCACGCCCATCATCATTCTCCGTCCGTCCGCTCCTGCGGACATCCCTACTACGGGGGAGAACGGGATTCTGAGCCCTTTCAGTTTCGGGGCTCAGAACAGGAATCCGCTGCGTAGTAGCGGCATGGGCTCAGACCCGGTGCCCACAGTTACCCCTTTACGGGGGGGAGAAACCGTTGGGGTGGAGAGCCGGCCACTCTGTGAAGCCCCAGCGGGCGGGTCACCTCTTTCACGAGGCGAGTAATAGTAAGGACGCACAGCGCGAGGGGCGATACACCGATGGCGAAGATGGCAGCCGCCGAGCGGCTCTTGATCACAGAGGGGATGCTGGAGTCCGCGGAGTACAGCATCGACCCTGCGCAGGTTGCCCGCATCATGGGCATCCTTCGATCGAGCCTCTACACGCGCAAAGCCCTCGCCGTGATGCGGGAGTACAGCAGCAACGGGTGGGACGCCCACCGCATGTTCGGCTTGGCGGACATCCGCCTCAAGGTTCAGATCCCGACCCATATGAAGCCGACGTTCAAGTGCCGCGACTTCGGTCCCGGTCTGTCCCGTCGCGACGTGCTGTTCGTCTACACGCAGTACGGCTCATCCACCAAGCGAGATACGAACGAAGCTGTGGGGGCGCTAGGCATCGGCTCGAAGAGCGCCTTCTGCATCGGCGACCGCTTCGTCATCACGTCCTGGCACGAGGGGACGAAGTCGGTTTACAGCGCCGCCCTCGACAAGTCGAACAAGGGGCGGATGGAACTGCTGGAAGAAGAGGACTGCGGGGACGAGACCGGGATCGAAATCCAGGTCGCGGTCGACTCCAAGTGGATCTTCGACTTCGAGCGCGAAGCCAAGTTCCTGTTCCGCTACATGCGCCCGCAGCCCGAGATCAACGTCGGTCTGCAAGACCTGCCGGCCGGGCTGGCGAGCGGGTTCATCCGGAGCGACAAGCACGCCAAGTGGATCGCCGTCATGGGCTGCGTGCCCTACCGCATCGACCTCGACCAGCTCGTCGAACCGCTCAAGGAAGCGGGCATCTGGGACAACTTGCAGAAGCTCGGCGGCGGCATCTACGTCCCCATCGGCGAAGTCGAGTTCGCCGCGAACCGCGAGGAGCTTCAGTACACCGATGAGACGAACGCGATCATCGTCGCCCAGTTCCGGCAGTTGATCGAGGAGTACGTCACCGACGCACTCACCTCGCTCCAGAACGCCAGCACCCCCGGCTGGGACCGCCGTCTGAAAGCGACGTTCCTGGCACACGGGCTGGGGTTCCCACTGCCGAAGCGGTTCCAGGACTGGTCGAAGACGCGAATCCCCCTGTGGGTCCGCGAGGAAGACGGTGAGCCCACTACGTTCCGGCTGCTCGACAAGGAGAACCACCCGACCAGGAGCCTCCCCATCTCCCCGGAGACGAAGCTGCTGTTCAAGGACTCCGCCGACGACCGCAAGATGCAGGGCTGGCACCTGTTCAAGTGCGACATCATCGTCGAACTGCTGGGGGGCGCGACCGAAGCGGACGCCAAGAAGGAGATGGAGCCGCTACTCGGTAGGGGGAACCTCGACGGCATCGCCTTCGGGCACCTCACCGAACGGTCGTGGTACGCCCCGTACGGGCGCAACGCTCAGAAGCGCGTCCCGAACGCCAAGCATCGGCAGCGCACCTTCAAGATGACGGGGGCGTGCAGCCACGGGACGTTGTCGGAGAACTGGGAGAAGACCGCGCCGCCCACGGCGGAGCACCCGTTCTTCATCCTCAGTTCGTTCAAGGTCAAGGACGGGACGGGGTTCTACTCCCGCGTCCAGGAAGACAAGGATCTCGCAGCGGCGTTCGGGCTGGAGTACCCCGAAATCTATGGCTACAAGACGACCGCCGCCAAGCCGGTCGCAGCCTCGGACATCGACAACGGGGTACCGTACAACACCTGGCGCCAGACGTTCTTCGACAACCTGATGACCGCGGAGATCAAGGCGGAGATCCGGACCATCGCATGGTCGCAGACGCTCCACTCGATGCCGTACCGCTTCTCCGGCTACTACGTCGATGAAGGGAAGCCCGATCTCAACTTCCTCCGCCAGCTTCCGCGCATCGTCGCGAGGCTGACGGAAGCCCTGGGTGCCGCGCACCCGGTCGTCCGCTTCCTCGCCCGTCCCGGCGAGGCGAAGAAGGACGCGAAGAAGATCAGCAGGAATCGCAAGGCGAACCTCGACGTGCTCGCCCAGCTTTTCCCCGGACGCAACAAGCGGACGGCACCTCAGTGCGCCCTGGACCGAATCCTCAAGGCGTACCCGATGCTGTCCGTGTCGGTGTCGAGCGACAGCGACTTGTTCGTCTTCCTGACCCGGCTCGAAACGATCATTCAGTACATTCTCGACATCGACGGGGCTCAGAAGTGAGACGCCGCGAGTAGTCGTAGGGAAATGCAAGGGAGCAATACGATGAAATTCTCGATCTCGAACGCAAGCGTGATGGTCATCGTCAAGGGTGACGCCCACACCGTCAGCAAGGGCAACCCCAACTTCAAGCCGCTGTGCGAGGCGCTGCTGGATGGTCGTTTCGACGACGTGCCCGATCTCCTGACCGTCGAGGCGGTCGTCCTCGACTGGGCGTACGGCGAGTTCACCGTGGACGGCACCGCGATCAGCTACCAGGGCGACCTGCTGCCGACCGTCTTCGCCGACCGCATCCTCAAGATGGTCTCCCGAGGCGAGCAGCCCCGTCCGCTGATGCGCGGGTGGGAGCGGCTGGAGGAGAACCCGAGCTGGCGTTCGCGCAACCAGCTCTTCGACTTCCTGCGGCGCAACCCGGGCATCCCGTTCACGGAAGACGGCTTCCTGCTCTTCTACAAGGGCGTGGGTCACGACTTCCGCGACCGCCACTCGCGCCAGTTCGACAACTCGCCGGGCAACATCCTGGAGATGAAGCGCAACCGCGTGTCGGACGACCCGACGAAGGCGTGTCACTTCGGCTTCCACGTCGGCGCCCGCTCGTACGCCAAGAGCTTCAGCGGCAACGGGCAGGTCATCATCTGCAAGGTCGACCCGGCGGACGTCGTGTGCGTCCCCGACGACTCCTCGCAGCAGAAGGTCCGCATCTGCAAGTACGAAGTCCTCGGCGTCGACAACGGCAAGCTGCTGCCCGACACCACGTTCGACGCCGCGGGCGAGCCGCCCATCGACCCGAACGAGCCGCTCGTCGCCGCCGCGGCGACCACGACGACCGCGACCGAGATCGACCCGGCGATGCAGTCGGGCATCGACGAGATGGACGGGTTCGACGCCGAGAACGACGGCGCCGTGGCGCCGCCCACGCCGACCCACACGGATGGCTCTCCGCTCCAGCCGGGTGAGACCGCCCCGCTGCCCCACGACGCCCCCGCGGCGGTCACGCTGCCCCTGACGGGCACGAAGTGGGACTACATGAACGACCTGGACTCGCTGGCTCTGCTCGGCGAGGGCATCGACCCGCTGCGGCGCTACGCCCGCAACAACTGCCTCATCGTCGGGGCGTCGAAGAAGGTCAAGGGCGGCAAGCCGGGACTGGTCGCCGCCATCGTCCAGGCACGCGGCTACGCGGACCCGCAGACGGACCAGGACGCGGACGACGACGAGGACAGCGAGTGAGCGACGCCCCGACAGGAATGAACCTCCGGTACTACGCGATCGGAGCGCACGCAGCCCAGAGGTACGGTGACGAGCCGTACAGCGTGCATCTCGACGACGTCGTCGCCGTCATGCACAACTTCGGGTTCGCGAGCCCCGCCTACTTCATCGTGGGCTACCTCCACGACATCCTGGAGGACACCGCGGTCACGCCCAAGATCCTGCTGGAACTGGGCGTTCCCGAAGCGGTCGTCAAGGCGGTGCAGTTCGCCACCGACGAGGACGGTCCGAACCGAAGGACTCGCAAGGCGAAGACCTACGAGCGGGTGCGGCGCGATCTGCGGAGTCGCGACCCCGACTGCGAGTGGCAGGCGATGGGGCTGGTCGCCAAGTGGTGCGACCGCATCGCCAACCTGCGGCGGTGCGTCGCGAACAAGGACCGCGGTCTGCTCTCGATGTACCAGAAGGAAGCGGAGAGCTACCGGAGCGCCTACTACCCGCCCGACTGGGTGTGGAACGACAACTGGCGTTTCGTGCTCAACGAGTACAACAAGCTGGTGGGGCGCCAATGAGCAAGGAACAGCCGGACCGCTGGCGACTCGCCAAGAACGACGCGAAGAAGATCGTCAAGGCGCTCCAGAGCAAGGGCTTCGCCGTCCAACGGGTGGACGACCGCATCGACGCCTGGTGCAAGGAGACCGAGCGGCACATCTGCACGTTCGACTGGCACCCCGCTCACAACGACGTGCCGGGTCGCTGGCGGTTCGTTCTCGTGCTGTCCGACTGCTTCTCCGACCGAGACCTGCGGACGGCTGTGCGCGAAGCCAGCCGCGTCAGGGGGCTCGTGAAGTCCTGTCGGGAGACGTGGGTAGCGTACCGGCTGTCCAAGTCCAATCGCCGCTGGGCTGCGTATCGCGGTTTCGTGGCTGCTCTGTTCATGCGTCAAGACCCGTAGCGAGGACCGTATGAGGATCGATTTCGAGAGCCGCACCGCCGGCCAGAAGAAGTTCATCGAGGAACGGACGCGGCAGAAGCTCGTCGAGTGGGCTGACCGCATCATCCGCGTGGAAGACGACGGGATTCTTCCGTTCAACGCGGACTGCCCGTACATGCAGTACGCCCTGACGCGCAAGAGCCCCTTCCTGTCGACGAAGGGCTGCCCCGAGGGCTACTGCAAGATGCTGGCGCCCGGCTGGGCACAGGCGGCGACGTTCCTCAAGCGGTAAGAGGGTCCACAACTGGAGGCTGACGGGTAGCGCAACTACTCGCTGCCCAGATCCGTGAGGTGTCCGATGGTCGAAACGCTCCAATGGCTCGGCAACTGGTACAACATCCCCTTCTCGTTCTTCGTGCTCCTGTGCGGGGTGTTCGTCGTCCTGAACCTGCTGCTCGGGGGGCTGCGACCGGGACGCTGTCCAACGGCAAGACCGGGCAACCGCTGAGAGCCGGCATGACCCTCTCAGCGAACTACTACTGGGTCGGAGACGACACCCAACCCATTGCCCTCGGTGAAGTCTCGCAACTCCAGGCTCGAACCTGGTTCCGACCCATCGACCGAATCATCCGGCGACTCCGAAGAACCCCTGCATGGGTCGGTCGCTCCGGGTAGGATAGCGCAAGGGTACAAACCCGCCCCCGGGAGCCGCCACGAATGACCGACACGAACATCACACCCGTAGAGACCAACCCCTGGCAGACCGTTCGAGCACCCAGAATGCTCTACCTCCCAACCGTCGCAGGCGACGGCGGGTTCAAGGACTCAGGACTCCGGGTCGAAGTCGAAGACAAAGTCGAACTGAAAACCGGGTCCAACGAAATCCGAGTCAACGGCGTCGCACACCGAATGCTCATCTCCTGCGACAAGCTCCGGATCGTCGATGGCGTCATCCATCTCGACAAACCACAGGCTCCACGACCCCTGTCCGCCGGCGGAATGGGCGGAGCCTCGGTCGGACGCACCGGACAGGCGCAAGCCAACGCCCGGAACAACTGGGACCACTCCGCCTTCGCCCAAAAGACCGGCAGCAACTACACGCCACCACCTCCCAGAACCGTCACCGGAGGCAAGTCGTCCTTCCAGGTCATCCACGACGAAACACCAGCCTTCGGGCACGTCGCAAACCCCGTCGACTTCGACCGGGAAATCCAAGACCACTTCGGGAAGCCCACAGAGCCCGTACCCGACCCACGCACCATCGACGAACGCTTCGCCACCGAAGCCCACTACGCCGAGATCACCCTCAAGGACGGAACCCAAGCCCGCGTACTCGTCGATCCCGAAACCGGACGGCACATCGGCACCCCATTCCGCATGTACCAAGCCACCTACGACGCCGAAGGACACCAGGAAGCCGCACCAGCCCCCACCCACGGCCCCAACCCGTCCTACACCGAAGCCGACTACCAGAACTGGGTCGCCGAACAACGAGCCAACTCCGTCATCGCACCCAGCACTCCTCAACCCAATGCCCACTCGGCTGACCCGGCGCTCGAAGCTCCGCTCCAGGCGACCGCCACAGCCCCTACAAGCCCGCCCAGCCCGCACGACGCCCAAGCACCCATCTCCGTCACGGCGACGGTCGTGGAGCCCTCTGCGTTCCACACGGGCTACCTGCACCTCGACCACCTCATCGGCGGCTGGGCTGTCGGCAGCGTCTCGCACCTCTACGGTCCGCCTGAAGCAACCGACGTCCTCATCGAAGCTGCCGGCGGAGACGCCTGTGACTCCATCGAGACCGCGTTCGGACGCATCCACCTGGCTGCGGCTCATCCCAAAGCAGAACCCGTCGTCTTCGTGAAGCTCAACGGCACCATCACCGACCACCGACGACTCGTCCTCGCCGAAGAACTGCCCGTCCTCATCGACATGGTCTCCGCCATGCCCGTCGCCGTCGTCATCACGACCCCCGACTGGGACGAAACGAACATGCCCGCCCTCATCCGATTCCTCGCCACCCGCGTCCACATCACGCCTCACGAACGAGACCCCGAACGGTTCCTCACCGCCAACATCACCAAGCACCCCACCATGACCGGCAAGGACATCAGCTTCCCAAAGGCAACGGAGCCAGGTCGATGAAACCCAAGTGGCGGGAGAACTACGCCCACTGGAGCCCAGGAAAGGCTCTCGACGTCGTAGAGCTACAAGCCGGATGGTGCGCCCGCCTACGAGAGTTCGGCGTCATCGTGAAGCGGTCCTTCCCATACGACACCGCCTACATCGCTCGCCAAAACGCCCAACGTCTCGCTCAAGAACGCTGGGACGAACCGAACAAGTCGTCGATGTAGTCGGGGTCCGGTTCCGGGGCAGGCTTCGGAGGCGGGGGGGCAAATAGCTCGTCGATGTAGTC
>Ga0209042_1001217_pt1 | contig 20777 bp, 20 predicted proteins | sample SaaInlV_200m_DNA_6_FD_184649 | JGI IMG/M metagenome (GOLD analysis project Ga0209042, IMG submission 184649) | Marine microbial communities from expanding oxygen minimum zones in the Saanich Inlet - SI037_S2LV_200m_DNA (SPAdes) (version 2) | ecosystem: Environmental > Aquatic > Marine >...
TATCGTCTAAAATTCCATCATATTTTTTCAACTTTTTCTCTATATCTTTAGCAACTTTCATTACTTTATCTTTTGTTTTTGTAAATAATATTGGAATCAGAACAACTTTATTTGGCGCAATCTTTGGTGGCAAGACTAACCCTTTATCATCTCCATGTATAGCAAACATAACTCCCATCATTCTTGTACTGATAGCCCAAGTATTCTGATAAGGTAATTGTTTTTTCTCATTTTCATCTAAGAAACTGATATCAAAAGCCTTGGCAAAATTCTGTCCATCAAAATGAGTATCTGGCCCTTGGATAGCTTTACCATTTGGCATCATAAACTCTGTACTCCAGGTATATTCTGCACCAGCAAATTTTTCTTTTTCTGATTTTTGACCAACTAATGAAGGTAATGCTAAATAATCTTTACAAAATGAATCCCATAACTTTATGATGTCCTTCATTTCTTTTTCTGCTTCTTCTCTTTTTGCAAAAACTGTATGTCCTTCGTTCCATAAAAATTCTCTACCTCTCAAGAATGGAACTGCATGTTTAAACTCCCATCTAACTACATTATTCCACTGATTTAATTTCAAAGGTAAATCTTTCCAAGATCTAATCCATTTTGCATAAGATGGATACATAATTGTTTCAGAAGTAGGCCTTATTGCTAATCTTTCATCTAATTTTGAATTCCCTGCATGAGTAACCCATGCAACTTCTGGAGAAAATCCTTCAATATGATTTGCTTCCTTCATTAAGTATTTTTCAGGAATGAATAAAGGGAAATAAGCATTTTGCACACCTAGCTTTTTTAGTTTTTTATCTACCTCTCTTTGTATAGTTTCCCATATAGCATAACTTTTTGGTCTGTACACAATGGATCCAGAAACTGCAGTATAATCTGCCATTTCACTCTTTATGATTGTTTGAGTATACCATTCAGAAAAGTTCTCATCCTTTTTTACCGTTATGCCTTCTTGCTTAACCATATTCCAATAATCTTTTTAATCACTTTTAAATCTTTTCGTTTAATGAGCAACAGTAATGTTTATAAATTAACAATTGTTAAGTTTTCAAATGAAATTAATGCTACAAGATGTGGAAGTAAGATATGTGATCCCTTCACTAAGAAGAGAATTGGCTATACACCTTTCAAAAGAAAAGTTAAAACAGAAAGAGATAGCAGAATTATTAGAAATCACTCCTGCAGCAGTTTCACAATACCTTGTAAAGAAGAGAGGGATTGCAAAGTTCAGCAAAAGAATAATAGAATCAGTAAGAGAGTCAGCAAATAGAATACTGGAAGGGAATTCAACAACACACAAGGAACTGATAAAATTAACAAAATTAATTCGGGACACAGCGATGGTTTGTGAAATCCACAAATTATATGATGATGTTCCAGAAAAATGTGAGGTTTGTTTTAAAAATGAAAATAACTAAAGATACAATAATTGGGGAATGTTTAGCAAAATATCCGAAGACAGCAGAAGTATTATTTGAAAGTGGAATACACTGTGTAGGTTGTTTTGCAGCAAATGTAGAAACAATTGAGATGGGTCTAAAAAGTCATGGACTATCGGAAGACGATATAGAAGAGATTCTAGTGAAATTAAATAAGGTAACTAATGAGGAATAAGCAAATTTACCTGGATAATTCTGCAACAACTCCTGTAGATAAAAAAGTAATAAAAGAAATGAGCAGATATTACTCTGAAGACTATGGGAATGCAGGAAGTATGCATGATTTGGGATTAATCTCAGATAATGTTTTGGATTCTTCAAGGGCAAAAGTTGCAAAAATACTAAATGCTGATTCGGAAGAAATAATTTTCACAGGATCCGGAACAGAAAGCATAAATCTGGCATTAAAAGGTTTGGCAAGAAAGTTAAAATCAAAAGGGAATCATATAATTTCAACAACCATAGAACATCCTGCAGTATTAAACACCTTAAAATCACTAAAAAAAGAAGGATTCGAGATATCTTTAGTTCCAGTAGAAAAAAATGGAATAATTTCATCTGATAAGATTAAATCTGCAATAAAAAAAGAAACAATCATAATTTCTACAATCTATGCAAACAATGAACTTGGAACAATTCAACCAATAAGGGAAATTGGAAGTATAGCGAAGAATAAAAAGATAATTTTCCATACTGATGCATGTCAGGCAGCAAATTCTGAAGAGTTAGATGTAAAGAAACTAAATGTTGATTTAATGAGTTTGAATGGAAGCAAAATATACGGACCAAAAGGAACTGGTTGTCTATATAAAAATAATACAATTCAATTAGATCCTATTTTAGATGGTGGAAATCAAGAGTTCGGATTGAGAAGTGGGACAGAGAATATTCCAGGGATAGTAGGATTCACAAAGGCATTAGAATTAGCACAGAATGATAAGAAAAAGTATTCTAAAACTCTAACAGAACTACGAGATCACCTAATAACTGGATTGATGCAGATAGATAGGACAATTCTGAATGGAGATAAGAAAAAAAGGCTTCCAAATAATGTTAACATAACATTTCTGAATATAGAGGGCGAATCAATATTACTAAAATTAAATGAATACAAAATTTATGCATCAACTGGGAGTGCATGTTCTTCAAGATCACTAACTGCTAGCCATGTTTTACTTGCAATAGGACAATCTGAAAAAGCAGCACACGGGAGTATAAGATTCAGCTTAGGAAAATACACAAAAAAATCAGATATAAATAAGGTATTAAAAGTATTACCTAAGATTGTTAAAGAACTTAGAGAGATGTCTCCAGTTCATATGGAGTTAAAAGATTTAAAATGAGCGATGTAAAATCAAAAACTGGAAAAGAATGGTTTTATTCAGAAAGAGTTAAGGATCACTTCTTTAATCCGAGAAATATATTAAAAACAAAAGAAGAAGCAAAAAAATATTCTAAAGCTGCAGATGGGGAAGGCGAAGTGGGCTCCCCTGCCTGTGGAGATGTTATGAAGGTCTGGATAAAGGTAAAAGATAACAAGATAAAAGATTGCAAATATCAAACATTCGGGTGTGCATCTGCAATTGCAGCAACATCTATGTTTTCTACAATGGTAATTGGATTAAAAATAGAAGATGCACTAAAAATAACTGCAAAAGATATCACAGAGCAACTTGGAGGCCTACCTGCTAGAAAGTTCCATTGTTCAGTTTTAGCAGATCAAGCATTTAAGAAAGCTGTAAAAGATTATAGAAAAACTCAATAATCCTCAATTAATTTTTTAGCGGCAATAAAATGGTCTCTCAGTATAGGATAATAACTCCTCCTAAAAGCTAAATTAACATTTGCTACATAAAGAATTGAATTTTTATCAAAATAAACTCTTTCTGTTCTACTAAAATTAAACGGTTCAGGAGTGCTAATACTCTCAATATTATTGATCTTTAATTCTATTTCAGAAAGTGGCAAACTATTCGGTATAACCTTCTCAAGAGATTCTAACCACAATTTCACTTCACTATGAGTGCAATCATTCATCATAATATTTCCATATCTTGAGTCAAATTTATATTCCATAGTTTAATGAGCCTGCGGGGATTTGAACCCCGACCAATCGGTCCGAAGCCGACCGCACTATCCAGATTATGCTACAGGCCCGAAGAAACTAAACAAATTTACTATTTAAATCTTACCAATTCCAAAAAAGATATAAACATAAAGAAATAAAAAATAATATGAGAGTCAATTATTCTAAAAAATCGGTGAATCAAGCAATAACTTTACTAAATTCTAAATCTAAGGGAATCTCACAACAAGAAGCAAAAGAAAGACTTGCACACTATGGAAAAAACGAGATAAAAACAACAAAAGAGATATCAAGATTGGGACTGATTTTGGATCAAATAAAAAATCCGTTAATATATATACTATTAATTGCAATACTAGTTTCACTTTTTCTAAAGAGTTTCCTAGATGCTGCAGTAATCTCTATTATTATAATCCTAAACACTATGTTTGGATATTACCAGGAGTTTAAATCAGAAAAGGCATTGCTATCTCTTAAGAAATTAGAGGTTCCAAATGCAAAAGTAATGAGGGGAGGAATAATAAAATCAATACCTTCAACTAGATTAGTACCTGGAGACATAATAATCCTAGAGACTGGAGACAAGATACCTGCAGATGCAAGGATAATAGAATCTTTTTCTTTAAAGGTAAATGAATCTGTTTTGACTGGAGAATCAAAAGCTGTAGAAAAATCAGTAAAACAATTAGACAAAGATCTTCAGATAGCAGACCAATCAAATATGATTTTTTCTGGAACTATAGTATCCTATGGGAGAGGTAAGGCAGTTGTATCTGGAACAGGATACAAAACAGAATTCGGAAAAATCGCACATGAATTAGAATCAATAAATGAAGAAGAGACTCCAATAAAAAAGAAAATGTCAAAGTTTGGAAAAAATTTAGGTATGATAGTTTTAGGAGTTATATTCATAGTTTTAGTTCTTGGATTAATAAAAGGGATGCCCCTTTCAGAGATATTCATGACTTCTTTAAGTTTAGCAGTTTCAGCAATACCAGAAGGATTGCCTGCAGTAATCACAATCTGTTTAGCGTTAGGAATACAGCGTATGATCAAAGATAAGGCATTGGTGCGAAGATTGGCAGCAGTAGAAACACTTGGTGCAACTACAGTAATCTGCTCAGATAAAACTGGTACAATGACTAGTGGTGAAATGACTATAACTAAGATTTATGCAAATAAAAAAGTAATAACTGTAACAGGTTCTGGATATAAGACAGAAGGAAATTTTCTGTATAATCGAAACGAAATAAACAAAAAAGAGATAAATAAATTATTAGAAACTGGGATGCTTTGTAATGATTCACAATTAAAGAATAAGAATTTTATTGGGGATCCTACTGAAATAGCATTTCTAGTAGCAGCAAAAAAGGCAGAAATCAACTCCGAATTCAGGAGAGTAGATGAAGTACCTTTTGATTCATCAAAGAAGTATATGGCCTCTATAGACCGGTCAGGAAGCAAGACTTATACACACATGAAAGGTGCTCCAGAAATAGTTCTAGATAAATGTAAGTATATTTATGATAGGGGTGGAATAAAACTTCTAAGTGAGAGAGATAAGAAAAATATTTTGGCAAAAAATGAAGAATTCGCAAAATCTGCACTAAGAGTTTTAGGATTAGCATATTCAAAATCAAAAAGTCAGAAAGACATGGTATTTTTAGGTCTAGTAGGCATAGAAGACTTGCCTAGAGATGAGGTGAAAGGTGCTCTGAAATTATGTAAAAAGGCAGGAATAAGGGTTATCATGATTACAGGAGATAACAAAATAACTGCCGAAGCCGTTGCAAAACAATTAAATTTAAACACAACTAGTTTAGAAGGAAAAGATCTAGATAATTTATCAAAAGAACAATTAGCAAAGAAAATCAAAGATATAGGGATATTTGCAAGAGTAAACCCTGAACACAAAGTTAGAATTCTTGAAGCATTACAATATAATGGCGAGATAGTTGCAATGACTGGAGATGGAATAAATGATGCTCCTGCACTAAAGAAGGCAGACGTAGGAATTGCAATGGGTAAATCTGGTACAGATGTTACAAGAGAGACTTCAGATATAATTTTATTAGATGATAATTTTGCAACAATAGTTGATGCAGTAAAAGAAGGAAGAACCATATTTGACAACATAAAAAAATTCATTAAATACCTACTCTCTGCAAATTTTGATGAAATGGGAGTAATCTTGGCATCAATGTTTATGGGGTTGCCTCTTCCACTTTTGCCACTCCAGATATTATGGATAAATTTAGTAACAGATAGTTTGCCAGCATTAGCTCTGGGTGTTGATCCAAGTGAAGAAGGGATTATGGATAGAAAACCAAGAAATCCAAAAGATGGAATCCTAAAGGGGACAAAAACTTTCTTAATCTTGGCTGGAATTTTGGGTGCAATAGCGACATTAAGTTTATTTTCACTAGAGTATTTACAAACTGGAGATATAGATAAAGCAAGAACTATTGCTTTGACAACTTCTGTAGTCTTCGAGTTATTATTAGTATTTAGTTGTAGATCAGAAACCAAGAACATATTCCAAGTAGGATTCTTAACAAATAAGTACCTAATAGGGGCAGTACTAATAGCATTCTCCCTACAATTACTAGTTATTTATTCTCCACTTGCTGTGGCTTTCAAATTAGTTCCACTCGGACTTTTTGATTGGGCAAAAATAGTTGGTGTAACAGTTATTGGTGTAGGGATAATGGAAATAAGAAAATTCTTTTTACCAAAAACAATATAAATAAAAAGTTCCAATTTATCAGATATGATAAATAAAGGTTTTCCAAAGGCAATAGCAACTTTATGTGGAACTGTGATCGGTGCAGGAGTTTTAGGATTACCCTATGTATTTCAAAAAGCAGGATTTCTAACAGGAGTTTTAGATATAATTGTATTAGGTCTAGCAGTAATGATGTTAAATTTATTCATAGGAGAGATAGTTCTCCGAACTCCAGGGAATCATCAACTTCCAGGTTATGCTAATATTTATTTAGGAAAATGGGGCAAGTCAATAATGATGGCCTCTCTACTTTTTGGAGTCTATGGTGCACTAATAGCTTATATAATTGGAGAAGGTAGGGCACTATCTGCAATATTTGGTGGATCTCCTATGTTATTTTCTCTAATTTTCTTTGCAATAGTTTCAATATTAGTATTTATAGGATTAAAAGCAATAACAAAATCCGAATTAATTTTTGCTTCCAGCGTATTGGTACTAATCTTAGTGATGGGACTATTCGCAATACTCAAAGGTGATTTCAATATAGGTAACCTTGCTGAGTTTAATTTAATGAAACTTGCAATACCATACGGAGTAGTTTTATTTTCATTTGTTGGAGGGGTAGCAGTTCCTGAGATGAAAGAATGTTTAATATATAAAAAACATAAATTAAAGAAAGCAGTAATTATTGGATCTTTAATACCTTTAGCTGCATATATAATTTTTGCAGCAATAACTATTGGGATAACTGGAGCAAATACTACAGAAATATCAACAATTGGGCTAGGACAAGCCTTAGGAAAAGAAATGATTATTTTCGGGAACTTATTTGCGGCATTAGCAATGTTTACATCATCACTAACTCTAGCATTAGCAATGAAAGAGATTTATCATTTTGATTTTAAAATTCAAAAAACTATTGCATGGGTTTTAACTATGACTATTCCTCTACTTATTTTTTTAAGTGGTGCAAAAAGCTTCATAAATGTAATAGGGATGACTGGAGCATTTGCCGGAGGAATAGATGGCATTCTAATAGTATTAATATTTTGGAAAGCAAGAAAAAAGAAGTTAAGAGTTCCAGAATATAATTTAGGTAGGAACACTTTAATTGGTGCATTATTAATCTTAATCTTTACACTAGGGATATTATATCAATTATTCAATCTATTCTGAAATCTCATTCGCATAATTTTCACTCATAATTTCTTTGATTTTTTCTAGATTATCTGAATGTCCAATTGCATACATAAGTTTTGTTACAGCCATTTCATTTGTCATATCTTTTGCAGAGATAGCACCCTTTTTCATAAGTTTAAATCCTGCTTCATAAGCTGCATCAACTTTACCTTTAAGGCATTGAGATCCAAGAACCAAAGGGATATTCTTATCAAGAACTTCTTCGAATTTATCTAAGAATCTTAGAGGAAAATTTCCGTCACCATATCCTCCAATAACAATCCCCTTATATCCTAATTCAAGAACTTTATCAATTATATCAGTTTTCATTCCTGGAGTTAAATACATATAATAAACTTCATCACTTATTTTTGTATCTTTTTCATAAACAAGGTCTTCAAGAGAAGAGTTATAATCTACATCTTTATTGAACTCTCCTTTCTTAAATTCTCCAACAAGTGAAGAGTTGATATTTTCAAAAGCATTCACACTACTAGGGTTAACTTTAGAGATTCTGCTACCTTGGTAAACTTTACTATCAAACACACAATAAATTCCATTATATTCTTCAGTTGCAAATTTAACTGCATTTATCATATTGCCAATAGCATCACTACCTTCCTCTCCGATACCTTTCATTGCACCAGTTATTACAATCGGTTTATCAATACCTTTCAACATTAAAGAAAGTGCTGAAGAAGTATAAGACATAGTATCTGTTCCATGAAGAACAACAATCCCATCATAAGAATCCTTATTTTTATCAATAGAATCTGCGATTTCAATCCATCTCTCTGGAACCATATCTGAAGAATCTATATTCATAATCAATTTTCCTTCCAAGTTAGCTATATCTTTAAGCTCTGGAATTAAATCAATCATTTCTTGAGGTTTGTAAGCAGGTCTAAGTCCTTCGTCTGTTTTTACAGAAGCTATAGTGCCTCCAGTTGCAAGGATAAGTATGTTTTTCATTGTAAAATAAATTTAAAATAAGAGGTTTAAAAGGTTATCTTTTATCTAAAATTAACTCAAAATTCGTTTCATAGCATCTTTAACTATGACTGGATTTGCTTTTCCTTTAGTCTCTCTCATAACCATTCCAACTAAGAAATTAAATGATTTTTCTTCTCCACCCTTATAATCTTCTACGGCCTTTTCATTTTGAGAAACAATCTTCTTACAGATATCCTCTAACTCAATCTCAGAAGTAATTTGCGCAAGTTCATTCTTTTCGACATAATCCTTCGGAGAAAAAGGTTTGTCTATTAACATCTCAATAAGCTTCTTACCTGTTGCTTCAGTAATGGTCTTTGTTTCAATAAGGCTTAATAATTCAATAATATGGGATTCATCAATTTTAATATCCTGAAGTGTTTTTTTATTATAATTCAGAACTCTCAATAATTCTCTTCTCAACCATCTACCTGCTAATATTGGATCAATCTCCTTAACTACTTTTTCAAATAGTTCTCCAAGTTCGAGTTCCATTGCCATGACTTTAGCATCAACTTTATCGATTTTATACTCTTTAATGAATCTTTTAGCTTTTTTATGTGCAAGTTCCGGAATCTCTTTTTTCAAAATTCCGATTAATTCTTCATTAACATCTATTTTAACAAGATCCGGTTCAATGATATATCCATATCCTTCTTCTGTTTCTTTTTTTCTTAAGGAATAAGTCTCTCTATCTTTAGCATCCCATCCTCTAGTCTCAATTACAATTTCTGTTCCTTCTTTGACAAGTTCTTTCTGCCTTTCTAACTCATATTCTAATGCTCTTTCAATCTCTTTAAATCCAGTAATATTTTTCACTTCAACTCTTCTATATCCGCTTCCTTTTATAGAAATATTCGCATCGGCTTTTATTATTCCAGATTTCATATCAAATATTTTCAGATAATTTAGGACACTGATTAATTTGTTTAGAAATTCTCTAGCTTCATCAGGGGTTGTTAGTTCAGGTTCTGTGACTATCTCAACTAATGGATTTCCAGACCTATTATAATCTATTAAACTATAATCTGAATTCTTAGCAGATTTTGGATAAGTTATGGATGCAGGGTCTTCTTCAATATGGATCCTTGTCAGATTGATTTTCTTTCCACTTTCTAATTCGATTGCTCCCCCAACAGATAGAGGTTCCTCGTACTGACTAATTTGAAAGTTTTTCGACATATCTGGATAGAAATAACTTTTTCTAGAGAATATGACTTCAGGAGTTAGTGTAGAATCGGTAGCTAAACAAAGTTTGATTGCATAATCTAATGCCTTCTTATTCAATACAGGTCTTGCTCCAGGATGTCCTAGACAAATTGGGCATACTCTAGTATTTGGTTTATCATTCCCACTAGTTCTGCATCCACAAAATAATTTTGTGTTTGTATCTAGTTCAACATGAATTTCTAATCCAATAACCACATCAGATTTAAATTTCACCTTAACTCCTCGATTCTTTTTAATAATCTATAAATTTTATCTTCTTGTAGGTGATCTGCCATAACCATCATTCCAATAGGCAAGTCTCCTTTATGGATTGGCATACTTGCATGAGGTATTCCTGCCAAGTTTGGACCAACAGTTAGAATATCCATTGTATAAGCTTCCAATGCACTCATTTTTTTAATATCTGAAAATTTAGGAGGAACAATTGGCATTGTCGGCGAGATCAATAAATCATATTTCTCAAATTGGTTCTTATACTCTTCTATAATCTTTGTTCTAGCTTTAGTAGCTTTGATGTAATATGCATCTCTAAATCCTGCCATTCTAGTAAATGTTCCCAACATGATTCTTCTTTTACTTTCTGTATTGAAATTTTTACTTCTAATCTCTGAAAAATAATCATCAAAGTATTTCCCTTTTTTATTTTCTTCAACACCATATCTCAATCCAGAAAATCTAGATAGGTTAGTAGAAGATTCACTTGTAGCAAGGATATAATATGTTGCTATACCATATTTAAAAGTTAAAGGTAAAGAAATCTCATCAATCTCAAAACCATCTTTCTTTAAGGTTTCAACCATATCATTAAATGATTCTTTCACTTCTTGAGAAGTTCCTTCAGAAAGTCCATCTTTAATTATAGCAATCTTTAATTTTTTAGAATCTTCTTTCATAGATTTAACATAATCTTTTTTATCAACTTTCAATGAAGTCCCGTCTTTATTATCGTGACCTGCAATAACACTCATGACTCTTGCATTATCTTCAACAGTTTTAGTCATAACTCCTATTTTATCAAATGAATCTGCATATGAGATTAATCCCCATCTGCTAACTAATCCATAAGTCGGACAAAATCCTACAACTCCACAAAATGCTGAAGGGCACTCAATAGACCCTCCGGTACTCTCTCCAATAGCAACGTGAACAAAATCTGCTTTCTTAGTTATTCCTCCGGAACCTCCACTAGATCCTCCGCAAGTTCTAGAACTATCTATCGGATTTTTTGGGATATTCTTCCCTACCCCTACATTAACATTAAATCCTCCAAATCCAAAAGCATCACAAGAATCTTTTCCAACTATTATTGCACCTTCTCTTTTCAATTTCTCAACAACAGTTGCATCAAAAATAGGTTTGTATCCGTCAAGAATTTTAGAATTGGCTGTACTTTCAACATCTTTAACACATATATTATCTTTTATTGTGAAGATTGTTCCTGCTAATTTACCTTTCTTAGTTTTAGAATCTATTTCTTTAGCTTGAGAGATAGCAAGATCTTCACACATAGTAGTAATGTAATGATTATCTTTGTTAATTTCTTTGATTCGTTTTATTGCATTTTTAGTATAATCTAAACACTTTACTTTTCCCTTGGTGATTTCTTTAACCTGGTTATCTATCATTTTACAGTTCTTGGCCCTATAAAGAAACCATCCTTAGTTTGTTTAGAGAATTTTAATGCTTCTTTTTGGTCTATGCATTCTACAATCTTATCTTCACGAGTAACATTACTTTCTTCAATTGGTCTAAATGAAGACTTAGTATTATTAACATCTAATTCATTTAAAATTTCAAAATATTTGAGAACATCTTTAAAATCTGATTCAAACTGCAAAACCTCTTTTTTTGTTAGATTTAATCTTGCTAATTTTGCAATATCTTTTATCAAGTTTTGATCTATTTTAGGCATTATTTACACCACGAATGAATAAAAAGCGGCTCCGGGCAGACTCGAACTGCCGACCTTCCGGTTAACAGCCGGACGCTCCACCTGCTAAGCTACGGAGCCACATTGTAGATTTTTAGAGAAACTGTTCACTTATAAATTTTTCTTATCTAAGTTTATCCCTAATTCTTTTAATTGATAGTCTTCTATATCTGCTGGTGCGTCCATGACAGGATCCCTAGCATCTTTATTCTTTGGGAATGCGATAACTTCTCTTATTGTATCTTTTCCAAGTAAGATCATCATCAATCTATCCAATCCTAAAGCAATTCCTCCATGAGGTGGAACTCCATATGAAAATGCTTCTAATAAATGGCTAAATTCTTTCTTTTGTTTCTTAGTAAATCCAATAAGATCAAATATTTTATCTTGTAATTTATGATCGTGGATCCTTATACTTCCTCCACCAATTTCAAAACCATTTAAGACCATATCATGTTGATAACTCTTAGCTTTTCCAGGAGTTTTGTCTAATAATTTAATGTCTTCTTCCTTTGGTGCAGTAAACATATGGTGAGATGGTGCCAAATCTTTTCCAGCGCCATGGAAAAAATCTTCCTCTGTCTGTTTCTCAAATAATGGAAAATCAACAATCCAACAGAATCCTAATTCATTGTCGTCCTTTTTATCTTCCCTTATATCTGGACTATCTGTCTTATATTCTTTGATTGCATCTGCATGTTTTATCCTTGGAAAAGGGATTTTCGTAATTTTCTTTTCAGGATAAAGTTCTTCTACCATTTTTATCATCAAACCCTCTACAAGTTCTAGAATATCATCTTGTTCAACAAATGACATTTCAAGATCCATTTGATAGAATTCTCCAGGTGCTCTATGTGCTCTTGCATCCTCATCTCTAAAACAAGGGGCCATTTGAACATATTTGTCAATTCCTGCACACATTAATAATTGTTTATATTGTTGTGGTGATTGTGGAAGTGCATAGAATTTTCCTTTGTGTAATCTTGATGGTACAACATAATCTCTTGCACCTTCTGGAGTAGATTTTGTTAACATAGGAGTTGTTATCTCTAGGAATTTTTCTTTATGTAAGAAATTTCTAAGGAATAGGATAGTATCATGCCTCATTTTCATATTTCTCGCCATACCAGGATTTCTTAAATCTAGGTAACGATATTTTAATCTCAATTCCTCTCCAACTTCAATATCTTTATTTATTTCAAAAGGCAAATCTTTCGATTTACTAAGGATTTTAAGAGAACTTGCTTTAACTTCAATATCTCCTGTTGAGATATCTTTATTCTCTTTACCTTCCAATCTACTCTTTACCTTTCCAGTAATTTTTAGAATATCTTCATTTCTTAATTTATCAATATCTGGAATATCTTTAGCACTAAGGATCACTTGAGTTATCCCATATCTGTCTCTTAAATCAACAAAAGCAAGTTTACCATAATTTCTCACAGTATCTACCCACCCAGAAAGTGTAACTTCTTTATCAACAAGCGCCTTATTTAATTCCCCACATGTGTGTGTTCTTAACATAATTATATTTCTTTGATAATTCTATTTAAACTTTTCCATAATTTATATAAACTCTGTTCAAACTAAACTAACTTATGCACAAGGAATTAGCAGATTTTTCAATCAAATATCTTCAAAAGAAAGGGGCAGATTATGCTGAAGCTAGACTAGAATCTAGGTCTTCAAATAGTTTTATGTTAAAGGATGGAAATCTAGATGCATCATCTTTCGATAATAGTGCAGGATTGGGGATAAGATTCTCAATTAATAATTCCTTAGGGTTTATGGCAGCAAATCAATTATCAAAAGATCATATAAAAAAACAATTAGATAAGGCAATTAGGCTAACAAAAAGATCTTCAAAACTAGCTGAGAAAGTAGAATTCTCTCAAGAACAAATTCAAAAAAAATCATACAAAGTCAAACAAATAAAAGATGTTAGGGAAATAAGTCCTGAAGAAAAAATAAAAATTTTAACAGACTTAGATAAATCAATAAACCCTCAACATGGATACTACTCGTTATCTGATAAATTAGTTAAGAAATACTATATCAATACTGAAGGCTCAAGAATCTATTCAGAAATACCTACTATTAATTTCTTTTATTTAATAACTCTGATAGAATCAAATAAATCGATACAAAGGATGCACCAATACGGTACTTCTACAGGTTATGAAGCAATCAAAAAATGGGAATTAGAGAAAAATATAGGTGAAGAAATAGCAACTCTAAGGACAAATATGATTAAGGGGATAAAAGTGCCAAAAGGAAAAGTAGATGTTATTTGTGCACCAGAAGTGACTGGAATAGCAACTCATGAATCTTGTGGGCACCCTTATGAGGCAGACAGAATTTTTGGAAGGGAATCTGCACAGGCTGGAGAATCATTCGTTACTCAAGATATGTTAGGTCATAAAATTGGAAATGAGAATGTAACAGTTATTGATGATCCTACTCTAAAGGGCAAATATGGATTCTATTTATATGATGATGAGGGAGTAAAAGCAAGAAAAAAAGTATTAATGAAAAATGGGATAATCAATGAATTTTTACACAATCGGGATACTGCATCTCAGTTAGGTGTAAAAAGCAATGGCTCGGCAAGAGCAAATCATTTTTCAGTTGAACCAATCGTTAGAATGTCGAATACATATATAGAGAAAGGGGATCTGAAAGAGGAAGAACTAATCAAAGATATCAAAAAAGGAGTTTACATAAAAAACTTCATGGAATGGAATATAGATGATAAGAGATATCAACAAAAATATGTTGGGAATGAAGCTTACCTTATAGAAAAAGGAGAGTTAACTAAACCAGTTAGATCTCCGATACTCGAGATAACAACTCCTGCATTTTGGTCTGCAATAGATGGAGTTGCTGATAATCTGAAATTTTTCGCAGCAACTTGTGGAAAAGGTGAACCCATGCAAGGAATACCTGTAACAACAGGGGGACCTTCAATAAGATTAAGAGGAATAAAGTTAAGATGATACTAGATTATTTGAAAAAAGAATTAGAAAAAGAAGTGGATGATTTCATTCTAATAAAACAAGATTTAGAGATGAGCAATTTAAAATTCGTAAATAATAAAATAGTAAAGACTGGTACTGAAGATTCATCACAAATTGGAGTTTTCGCAGTAAAAGATAATAAAATCATTTCAACAGATCTGAAAGAATCAGATAAAAAAAGTGCAAAAGAATTAGTGAAGAATATTTCAAATTTTCTAAAATTCACAAAACAAAGTGGAAATTATTTCGGAATAGCAGAAGGGCCATTCAAGTATAAGAAAGTTCCTGGCCTATTTGATAAAAAGATAAAGGATATTGATGAAGTCGATATAGTGGAATCTGGTATCAACGCAGCTTTAGAAAATGCAAAACGAGCTTCTGGAACATTTATGAGTGCAACAGGAAAATCAAGAATAATAACTTCTACTAAAGTAGATGCAGAAGAAGAATCTTCCTCATTATATTTTTCAATAAGATCCTTAATATCAAAAGAATCTTCAAATCATAAAACTCTATCCTCGACAATGTTAAAAGATTTTGATGTTGAAAAGGCAAGTAGATTGTCTGGAGAGTTTGCAAAGCTTGCATGCTGTCCTAAACAAGGAAAGAGTGGAAAGTTTGATTTAGTTTTAGCACCATTAGCTTCATCTAGTATTTTTGGAAGTCTTGGAGATGCAGCGTCCATGTTTAGTGTAGAGGCTGGGCTGTCTTTTCTAACAGGAAAATTAAACAAAAAGCTAGGAAATTTTAACATGACTGATGATGGTAGGCTACCTAATGGAATTGGTTCATCAAGCTTTGATAGTGAAGGTGTTCCAACTCAAAGAACAGAGGTAATAAAAGATGGAATTTTAAAAACTTATCTTCACAATACTTCAACTGCAAAAAAATACAAAGTAAAAACCACATCAAATGCAGGATTGATAGCTCCTGACTCAACAAACACTATTTTAGAAGGAAAAACTGGGAATCCCTTCGACATAAAGAAAGGGATTTACATAACAAACACTTGGTACACTCGATTCCAAAATTATGCTACTGGAGATTTCTCAACAATACCTAGAGATGGAGTTTTTATGATAGAAAATGGCGAACTAACTCAACCTATAAAGAACATAAGGATTAGTGAGAATATTTTGAACATGTTAAAGAATATTCAATTATTTGGAAAAGACAAAGAACAAATAACTAGTTGGGATTCTTCTTCACCGTTTATTTCTTCAGACGTTTTAGTAAAAAACATAAATATAACTAGACCAACTGTTTAGAATTGTATAGTCAAGAATGAAACTTAATTCATATATTTGTTAACTAGTTTAGAAATCTTATTTCCATCAACTTTCCCACGATATTTACCCATAACTATTCCCATAATTCCACCAACACTAAGGTTCTTGTTTTTCTCAACTATTTCTTTTATTTCTCCATCTATTTTTGAATCATCAACAGGAGCATATTTTTTCAGGTTTATATCTTCTCCTTTTGCAATAGATGTCAATATATCAATAATAGCCTCTTTTGTTATCTTTTTCTTTTCATATGCAACAAGAACAAAATTGAAATCTTTTTCTTGAAATTTATAATCTAATCCGAATCTCTTTTTTATCTCTTTAGGTAATTCAATTAATACATGTGCAAGAAAATTCTTATCTATCCTATAATTATAATCTGCCAGCTGTATGTTGTTTTTAACTAATCCTATTGCTAAATCTGGATTAATTCCTTCTTTTTCGTATTTGAGTATTCTGTCAGAGATTAATTCTGGGATCTTTATAGCTTTAATCATAGATTTGGTAATCTTAATCGAAGGAACATCAGTTTCCGGGTACATTCTTGCTCCACCAGGCATAGGTCTCATAAATTCGGTAGTGCCATCTGAATTAAATTTACGAACATGAGGATCTTCACCCATATTTTTTTGTTGCCTCTTAATTTCTGTTTCAACAACTTCAGATAGTATCTTTAATTCTTGAAATCCTTTTATTTCGATTCTTGGATGCCCTTTAATTGAAACATTTACATCCTGTCTTATTGTTCCAATTCCTCTCTTTACTTTACCAGTACTTCTAAGAATCATACCTATTTTTGAAGCAACTTCTTTAGCATGATCTGCATCTTTTATATTCGCATCAGTTTGGACTTCTAATAAGGGCACACCTAACCTATCCAATCTCCAACTAACACTATTACCATCTTCCTTTATTTTCTGTGCAGCTTCTTCTTCTAAAAATAAACTTTCAATTATAACTTTTCCTTTGGATGTATCTATATACCCATCCATGCCAATTATAGCTGTTCTTTGGAACCCAGAAACATTAGAACCATCTACTACAATCTTCCTCATAAATTCTACTTCATCAACTATCTTCATATTCATTAACATTGCAACCTCTAGTGCAGTCTCTAGAGCATTTTGATTAACACTATGAGGTGGCTCTTCATCCATCTCTAAAAGGCAAGAAGAACTAGAACAAGCTTCATATTTATTGATCCTATTTTTCTTCATTTCTGCTTTAGCGGCAAGATCTGTCTTTCCCATCTCACCAGTTACTGCCATCAACTTACGTTCAAAGAAAATATCTGGATCTTTATCATGGACTATCGAAGGACAATTACAGAATAGTTTATTTCCTTCCAATTGCTGGTGTGCCTCAATTCCACACTTAAAACCTAGCTTTTTGTAATCCATATCTTAGAACTAAACTCAGAATTTTATAAACCTTACCAATTTCAATAAAAAAAGCTTTATAAATGCATATTTTAGCAAAAATATTATGGAGTTTGTTAAAGATTTGAAGTGGAAAGAAGGAATCAATGTGAATGAATTAGTAGATTCTCTAGGAAAAGTTGGATTTCAAAGCATTGAACTAAAAAAAGCCAAAGAAAATATAATCAAGATGAAGAAAGATGGTGCTAAAATCTACTTAACATATACTTCAAATATGGTTACTTCAGGATTAAGAGGTTTTTTTGCTCAAATAATAAAATTAGGTTTGGTAGATGTGGTAGTCACAACTGTTGGAGGAATAGAGGAAGACATAATGAAAGCACATAATGAAGAATTTGTAATTGGTGATTTTTCTTCAGATGATGTAGAACTATATGAAAAAGGTGTCAATCGTGTTGGAAACCTGTTTATTAGAACAGAATCTTATGCAAAATTTGAAGATTTAATGAAACCTTATTTGAAAAATTTATATTCTATTAAAAATCGGTGGACTCCTTCAGAAATATTTTTAGAAATCGGAAAAACTCTAAAAGATGAAGATTCAATACTATTCCAGGCAGCAAAACAGAATGTTCCAATATTCTGTCCAGCTATAACTGATGGGGCATTCGGGTTTCATCTATTTATGTTTCAACAAGATAATGAAGATTTCGTAGTTGATGTTATCAAAGATTTTCAGAATATATTACTAAGTGCTTCTCAAGATGAAAAGAAAGGTTTGATATCCTTAGGGGGAAGTATTTCAAAACATCATGCAATAATGGCTTGCCTATTGAATGGTGGTTTGGATTATGCAGTATATATGACAACTGCTAGGCACACTTCAGGATCTATGTCTGGAGCAACAACTAATGAAGCTAAATCCTGGGGAAAAATCAAAGATGATTCTGATGCAGTTACTGTAATCGGAGACGTATCTATCACATTTCCATTAGTTATGATCTCAGTTTTAGAAGAATTAAATAAAGAAAAAATGTTGAAAGAATAAATTATTCTTCCTTTTCAGCAAACTTCTTGATTTCTTCGAAGTTTTCTACTATCAACTTAGCCTTCATTTTTCCAAAGCTAAAAGGCCATTTAGATTCCGTGTCTTGTTCACCAATTAATTTTATTATTTTATTTCCTTTAAATTCGTCAAATTCTACTGTCATTTTTTAAATCCTCTTTAAATTAGTAGAAAATTATTCAACATATTCATTTATAAATTTTTAGTTAGTCCACTTAATAACTATGGAGATAATACATTTTACTTCAGAAGAAAATTGGAAAAGTATACAGAACTCTGGATTCTTATTACCTAAAACTAGGCCAAATAATTTTAATCAAGATAATCTAGGTGATTTGAAAGATATTGTCAGATTTGATGAATATATTGTAGGTATTCCAACAGAAAAATACAAGGGATGGAAAGAATCATATGTGACTCATAGATTGTGGCAATACACTTCTTATGAGGCGATTCTGAAATTTCCAATTATTTGGGAATCTGGATCATTTGTAAGGGACCATTATCTTTTTTCACCAAGAAGATTCAAAGATGACCTAAAAATAAATATTATGGATTATTATAATCAGGTCTATATAGGGAAAGAAAACGTAGATAAAGATTTACAAGATATGGTTAATTCTTATGAAAAAAAATTTATAGAAGAATATATTCTTTCTTCAGTACTTTTAGAAGATTACGATGAAAGTTACAAGGCTCCGGAAGTTTGGAGTCCGCAAGTTACACCAATAGACATAATAGGTCAGATATCTTTTAGAGAACTTCGTAATAAAAACCTTTAATGGTATGTTAAAAAAGGATTTAATTGTTTCAATAAATATTTAAATTAAACAATAATAGTTAGTAATATGAATTTCAAGAAACAGTGCAAGACTTGCCCCACTAGGAAACATTGTTGTATATTTAAGGGAGACGCAGGATTTACATTTGTTAGTCTTTCTAATGCAAAAGATATTAAAAAAAAGATAAAAAAAGATTACTCTTTTTTCTTAGATTATTCTCCCTTATCAAAAAAAACAATAAATCTTCTTAAAGAAGGAGATCCTGCACTTGAAGGATATCTTAGATATTCTTTACTTGATAAAAAAGGTAGACTTCTTCGATTAAAAACAAAGAAGGATGGCAAATGTATTTTTCTTAATGATGATAAAAAATGTGAGATATATGATATCAGGCCAGATATATGTAAGATCTATCCATTATGGGCAATGAGGCTTACAGATAACAGTATAAAAGTTATTACTCATGATTCTGAACCAGAATGCCCAATCTTAGAATCAATAAATACTGAAAATATTGAAGATATTTTATCAAAAAAAGAAATTAACTTAATCAAAAAAATCTTTAAATTGATTGAGAAAAAAACAATTGATTCTCGTAAATCATTAAAAGAGGAACTCTCTCTATAAATTTGACTGTAGCGAGAGTGTGTGACTAAGGTGGCAATCCCTTTTGTTTTCTTTTTTTAAAAGAAAAAACTTAAACTAAATTGCAACATTTGGTTATGAGAAGTTGCGGCCGTAGGGAGTCTATATGTCCGAAGGGCGGGAGGATTTTAGTCCGTCAAGAAAGAGCGAATGAGACACATCAAAGACAATTATTTTTTTGTGAATAATGATTTATTTTTCTTATAGCAATCCATACAAACAGGTTTTTCCATTGAAGAAGTAAATTTTTTACCACAAATATGACAAAACTTTTCTTTATAGGCGTTATCAGAATATTTGCTCCAACTTTTGTAACATTTATTACACAGAGGAACTTTAGGATTTAATTTAATTTCAGTATCACACCTAATGCAATGGCCAGTTTTATGTGATTTATTTTCTATTTTATTTTGAATAACTTTTTCAACAGTTACTTTAATTTCATCATTATTTCTAATTAATCTTTGAACTTCTTTATTAATATCCTCGTACAACGCGGGGTCTTCTGATTTAGTTACAACGATCCCCATTTCTTCATTATTTACTTGAGAAAATTCATAAAAATTCATAGATGTAATTAATGCTTTTTCTTCATTAAGATAACATTTTGCATGTAAATTTTTACAAATACGAGTTCTAACTGAAGTCAAAGTTTTTAGCCAATTATTTTGTTGTGGGTGAAGTTTATTTTCACGATAAATTAAATCAATATATATATTCGCATTCTATCTTGGTCTTCAAGCATTTCTTTAAATCGGTCACTTATTTGAAGATAAGGACTAACAATAACTAACTTTTCTTTAGCATTTTTTATTATTTGTCCTAATTCGTTTGAAATTCCAAGGGTATCTAAAAATCTTACTATATATATTTGTTATAATTAAATAATTATAAATGTTTCTATAAAAATTGAATACTTGTAAATGTCCGAAGGACTAAAATCCCTCCTTTTGTTTTCTTTTAGTAAAAGAAAAAACTTAAACTAACATCGCGATTTAATGA
>Ga0209042_1001232_pt1 | contig 20649 bp, 18 predicted proteins | sample SaaInlV_200m_DNA_6_FD_184649 | JGI IMG/M metagenome (GOLD analysis project Ga0209042, IMG submission 184649) | Marine microbial communities from expanding oxygen minimum zones in the Saanich Inlet - SI037_S2LV_200m_DNA (SPAdes) (version 2) | ecosystem: Environmental > Aquatic > Marine >...
ATTTCACCCCTCACCAAAGTGTGCGACATCAACCGTTTAAGGTGTGCGGCATACTCCGTTTAACCTGTGCGACTTACTCCGTTTAAGGTGTTCGGCTTGCCCCGTTTTATGCAGAAGCTCTCTTTCTTTATGAAAATGGATTTAGATACGACCTCGCTCAAAAAAGGAATAGGCTCTCGTTACCTGAATATTATGCCTGCAATCCGGTCAGTTTTCCATAACTTTATCTGCGTTCTCTCCTCGTCATTTTCCGCTTTACGCGCAGAGTGCGGATAAGAATTTAAAACAAACAGCAATAAACGATAAAGGCAGGGAGAGTTTTGTATGGTAAAAATAATTTATACACAACAAAAAGCATAAGGAGAACATCTAACAGGGATATAAAATCTATTTGGAGGTAGTTATGGAGAATGATTCAAAAAACTATACTAGTGTAAATACCTGGTTCACCTTAGATTTACCTGACTGGGCAATTGATAAACATAACGAACTGCCCGAATATTTCAGTACCAACGAAGACCGGATGGCGGTGGTCATTGAATTTTCGCGCCTGAACTTCCAACGCAAAACAGGTGGTCCCTTTGCAGCCGGCATTTTTGAACGAGATACAGGGAAACTCATCGTCATTGGCGTTAATCGAGTTGTGCCGTTTCATTGTTCATCAGCCCATGCAGAAGTTATGGCTATTTCATTGGCACAAAAGAATCTAGGCGTCTACGATTTAGGGGCGCCAGGTTTTCCTATTCATCAGATTGTGGTGAATTGGCGTCCATGCACTATGTGCTTGGGAGCAGTATTGTGGTCAGGAGTAAGGTCTCTGGTGATAGCAGGTGATGGGCCAGAGCTGGAAGAGATCACAGGGTTTGATGAAGGCCCGGTACACCCAGAGTGGCGAAATGAATTGGAGATCCGCGGCATTGAGTTGGTAGAGAATATTCTTCAAGACGAGGCAATTCAGGCATATAAAGAGTTTTCAGCTAACCTTGAGTTTGTTTACAATGCTCGACTTGGGTTAGATAAATAAAATCATATTTTCTTGTGGTCCAATCCAAATGGGTTGCATTCTCTCGCTGAACAAAGAAGCCCGCTCCAAAAAGGAACGGGCTCTTGTTATCTCAAACTTCATGCTTGCAACTCGGTCAATTTCTCCTTAACCTTATCGGCATGTTTCACTTCTCCACTCTTGCGTTTTACACGCACACTCACCTTGCGCCAAAGCGCGGCGATCTCCCCATCCGGAGAGACGATAAAGGTAGAGCGGATCACGCCCACGATCTCTTTCCCGTAATTGACCTTTGTACCCCACGCACCATAAGCTTCGTGAACGGCGTGGTCGGGGTCACTCAGCAAAGTCACATTCAAATCATATTTAGCAATAAATTTCTGATGCGCATCTGCATCATCACGGCTAATGCCAACCACCTCCGCATTTAGACCAGCAAATTCATTTCGATTATCGGTAAAATCACAGGCTTCTTTCGTACAGCCTGGCGTATCGTCTTTGGGGTAAAAATAGACCACCAGCCACTTTCCTTCGTAATCACTTGACGAAACCACCTTCCCGTTTTCGTCAGGGAGATTAAAATTTGGGGCTTTGTCACCAATATTCAACATTGTATTCTCCTTTGAACAAGGTGATTATCATTTTTGAAATGACGATCACCTATAGCTTAGTATTTTGATTTCAACTCCCTCACAGGCAAGTAAACCTTCCCCTCATCATCACCGCCAAGGGCGACCATGTTTGTAGGTTGTTGAGATGCCAACCATGCGGTATAGGCAGCGAGGAGCGCGTCAAGCTGGCTGGATGCGTAAACCTGCTCCAGTGGCAGGATGCCCTGTTTCAGTCGATGGCGGGTGATCTCTTCGAAAAACGCCATCCCATCGCGAACGCCCAGCCCTTCACCGTAGAGAATGGTTTGGCGCTGCAAGCGCCCTTCGAGCGTAGAGGCAGAGAGCACATTTCCATCTGTCATAGCGATAAATGCCGCCTGCGGATGTGTTTCCAAGACTTGATGGGGAGCATCTTTTGCAGGGTAAGCTACAAAGCCTAACCCGGTCAGTTTTTCGTAGAGGGCGAAGCCGGAGCGCATCCATGATGGGCAGTTTTTGGGATGCGAAGGCGTAGCAGCGACTTTGATTCCGCGCTGACGCAGTTCGTATTCAGCAAGACGCATATCGGCGCCACGTAGTGGGGATTTGCTGCTCGTTAAACTTTCCGCTTCAAGTAACGCGCGCACGCGTCCCTGATTCGGTTTCGCTGGCGCATTAATCGCTACAAAGGCTGAGGCTTGTCCTCCGATAAAGGCGAGCAAAGATTCCAAGTCGCCATCCGCTAGCGCCAGAAGTCCTAAATCTTCATCCAGCGCAGCGTAGGTAAAGGCTTTTTTGCCTGTTAGGTCAATGCCGATATATGCGGTTTTGTTAAAAAACATAGTAAGATATAGCCCTTTGAACGCAACAATACAGTATCAGTTTAGACGAAAATGGAGAGATATGCAACCCACGCAAAGACGACTTCTTTTTATTGGTATTGTGGCATTAGGATTGGCCTGGACACTTTTTAGCGCAGACAAAAAAGGCAACTCGACAGCTGGCTTGATTCCCGCGCCACAGGCCGGATTTCTCGCCCCAGACTTCACATTGGAAACGCTTGAGGGTGAAAGCATTACGCTTTCTGATTTGCGCGGCAAAGCCGTGCTGCTCAATTTTTGGGCAACCTGGTGTCCGCCCTGCCGTGCAGAGATGCCTGCTTTTCAGCAGGCGTATGCCGATTACGCAGATCAAGATTTTGTGATCGTAGCTGTGAATGCCATTCAGCAAGATAATCTTGCGGCGATCAATGAATTTCAGGCTGAATTTGGGCTTAGTTTCCCCATCGTTCTCGACAATGACGCAAACGTAAGCAGAGCCTACCAAGTGCGCTCGCTGCCCACATCCTTTTTTATAGATAAAAAGGGCGTCATCAGCGAGGTGGTTATCGGCGGTCCAATTGCCGAGGCGTTGATCCGCTCACGAATTGAAGAATTGATTAAATAATGAAAAAAGCCCCCTTGCCCCTGACGGGAAAAACACCCCGTTGGGGCATCCCCCGTTTCAAGGGGGATCATAGGGGGGCTTAGGAGAAATTATGCTTCCAGTCATCCAAATTGGTCCCCTTTCACTACAAGCACCGGGGCTTTTCCTGCTCATCTCGCTCTGGGTTGGCATCACCCTTGCCGAAAAGAACGCAAAAAACTACAAGCTCTCTGCTGACCAGCTTTCCAACCTGATCCTGATCGCGCTGGTTTCGGGCGTCGTCGGCGCACGCATTGGCTATATTGCGCGCTTTCCAGAAGCCTTCGCTAGCGCGCCACGAAATATCGTCTCGCTCAACCCCGGTCTCCTCGACATTACAGGCGGCATTGCAGCAGCCATCATTGCGGCAATGATCTACGGACAGCGCAAAGAATTACTTTTCTGGGATACGCTCGACACGCTTCTTCCCTTCTTCGGGATGCTGGCCATCGGCATGGCTCTCTCAAACTTTGCATCAGGCAACGCCTTTGGGATGGAAACAGACCTGCCCTGGGCAGTGGATTTGTGGAATACAAAAAGACATCCATCCCAGATTTATGAAATATTCGCCGCACTCGTGACCTTGAACGTGCTCTACCCTCCCAAACGGATTGCCCAGTCCCCAGCAGGGAGCGCATTCATTACCTTCGTCGCCATCACAGCGGGATATAGGCTCTTTCTTGAAGCCTTTCGCGGCGATAGCACGCTTATCTTCGGCAGTATTCGTTCGGCACAAGTGATCGCGTTGATCGTCCTGGCCCTTGCACTGTGGGGATTGGAAAAAATAAAAATGCAGGCAAAAGCAGAATAAGCATTCAAAATTGAGATGGCGGTCACTATAAAGGTGACAGCCATCTTTTTGCGCAAGGGATAAAAATTTGTTTTCAATCTCTCAACATGCTAGAATAAATATATAGAGTGAAACATTATAGGGGAAGCTTGGTTTCATTTTCGCAAACATCATTCATCTCAACGCAGAAGCATCAAAGCATACCAAGGATCGCATCGTAGCTCTTGGTATTTTTCTGTTTCAAAGGAGGAAATGATGATCACACCGAACCTTTGCTCGCTGAATATCCTGCTTGCCGATGATGGCTCCAAGCACTCACAAGCAGCCGTCCACTTATTAGGTGATCTGCCGCTGGATGAAGAAAGCCAGATCAAGGCACTACGCGTCTTTACACCTTCCGACACAGCCAATGTCTGGGTTTTGGAAAAGGCACTCGAGATCACAAAAGAAAAACTTGAGAAAATGGGAAAACAAGTCGAAAGCGAATTGGTACTTGGGCATCCCGCCGAAAAGATCATCGAAGTCGCAGAAAGGCATGATGCTGGCATGATCGTTATCGGCGCTAAAGGGCTGCGCGCCACACTTGGCATATTGCTCGGTGGTGTTGTACAACAGGTTGCGGAACATGCCGAGCGCCCCGTCATGGTCGTCCGCGCCCCGTATGCAGGCCTGAAACGCGTCCTGCTCACTGCTGACGGTTCCGAAGAAAGCAAGCAAATGCTGCATTGCATGGGGACATTCCCTCTTCCGAGCGGTGTAGAATTTGAAGTCTTACATATTGCACCCCCAATTCCCAGCGAGCAGGAGATCGTCCAATACTGGCCCAGCGGGCTGGATGTCTCCTTCACCGTTCCCGTAGAAGAGATAAAGCAACAAATTCAAGAACGCGCTGAAACAGAAGAGATTTTTGGCAAGAGGGTATTAACCGAAGCTCGCGAAAATCTCGCGGAACAGGGCATTAAAGCACAGATAGCCTTCCTACGCGGCGATGCAGCGACGGAGATCATCCAATACGCCGAAGACCACGACATTGATCTGATCGTCAGTGGCGGGCGTGGGCTTGGTCCCATTCGAAGCTGGATCTTAGGCAGCGTTTCGCGCAAATTACTGCATTACGCCCCCTGCTCTGTGATGGTCGTAAAAAATAAAAAAGGGGATTCGCTAGGGTATAATCGCGGCTATGTCGGAGATTAGCAAAGAACCCCACGACCGCAGAAAATAATAAACCATCACCGGTATCAATCCTTTCGCCAATTGAGGAGAAAGGATTGATACTATTTTTTTATAGCTACAAAAAACTCACCCAACCGAGAAGATCACATACAGAGAAGACGATGAAAGAATTATTGATATGGTTGAAAAAGCCTCGCCTTATTCACAGAATTCTAAGAAAACTAATTAAACTTTTCTTTTTTGAACAATGGATATTGCTCATTGCCCATAAACGCGAAGATGGCAGGCTCGGCTGGAAAGATTTCACGCCAATTCTGCCACCAAAAAGCTCGTTTTGGGCAGACCCCTTCCTGTGGAAAAAAGATGGAAAGCATTATCTGTTTTATGAGGATTTGCCTTTTGACACTGAACGCGGGTTCATAGCCTGCATCGTGCTTGATGAGAATATGCAGGTCGTTGATAATATATCGGTTTTAGAAAGACCTTATCACCTATCCTATCCTTTTCTTTTTGAACACGACGCTCAACTTTATATGCTCCCCGAAACCAAAGAGAATAACAATATCGAGCTATATCGATGCACCCGCTTTCCCGATCAGTGGGAATTTGAGTGTGTTCTGATCCCAAATATTTCTGCTGTGGATGCCACGCTTTTGCATGCAAATGATAAATGGTGGCTCTTTGCAAATGTAGAGGATGAAAGTGGTTCCAGCTGGGACTCTCTGCATTTATTTTATGCAGACAGTCCCCTGAGTGATGAATGGAAAGCCCATCCTAAAAACCCGATCATTCAAAATATCCAAAACTCTCGCCCTGCGGGACGTATCTTCTTGCGCGACGGGGATTTGATCCGCCCCTCGCAGGATTGTTCTGTTCGTTATGGCTATGCAACAAATTTCAATCGCATCATCACGCTAACGGAAAGGGATTTCAAAGAGGTTCACGAAAGCACATTTAAGCCTCAGCGTTTTTCAAAATATTACGCCACGCACACCTGGAACGAAGCAGGGAACCTGCGTGTAATAGATGCACAACACTGGAGAGGCAAACGATGAGTAACCCTCGAGTTGCCGCGTTAGCGGAATTGATTATTCTCTAGGCAATATTTTTTTATCGAGAGCAAGCCTAAATTAAATTCGTTACCCTCTTATCATTAGAAATGAAAACTATGCAAAACAAAGAAACCCTTAAAAACTCCCCGAGAACGATCCGTCATATCACATCAATAGCTGCGTTTGAAGACCTGCGCTACAGTTGGAACGCCCTGCTGGAAAAAAAACATATTCGATCTGCCGTACTAACCTGGGAATGGCTTTTCTCATGGTGGAAAGTTTTCGGGGACGAGAAAAAACTTTGGCTGGTTACAGTCTGGGAAGACGATCGCCTGATCGGGGTTGCTCCCTTGATGCTTGAAAAAAGAAGGAAAATTGGAATGCCACTCCAGGTTTTATGCACGCTGGGAACACCGATGAATGATATTGGCGGCTTCATCGTCCAAGACCAAGATCTACAGATCGTAAAAATACTAAGCGATTTTATCCTTGAGCAAAAGAGAGAATGGGATATTTTTGAATTGAATGAGTTCCCGGTTGAAGGTTTAGAAATCAGTGTCTTAAAAGATATCTTTAGCCAAAGAAACTTTCGGTTAATAGAAGAAAATAATGAACACTATTACATCCCCGTTGAAGGAAGTTGGGATGACTATTACAGCTCGCTCTCAAAAAAATTCAGAAAAAACTTAAGACGCGCCGAAAGAAACTCGGCAGGTTTAGGGAATGTATTTCTAAAACAATATAGCGGCAATGGTCTAACCTGGGGAAATTTTGACGAGGCTATTGCAGTTAATTGCCACGCAAATTATCCACGAATTTGCCATTCAAAAAAAGAGCAAGCATTTCTTAAAGAATTATTTGAGCTTGCACCCCAGTGGCTCACACTTTATTTGCTTTTCATCAATGATGAAGCTGTTGCCTATGAATATGGCTTTCTCTATCAAAACAGATTTGAAGATTGGCGCGCAGGTTTTGATACACGCATAGACCCCGCCATTTCTATAGGGAAATTTATTGCACTAAAAGTTTTAGAAAAATCTTTTGAAGATGGTCTAAAAGAAGTAGATTTTATGCGTGGCGCTCACGCCTATAAACAAGAATGGCGGCCAGAAACTCGCATCTATACACAGTTGCGCTTTTTCAAGCGACAGAGCCCAAAAGCAATGATCGCGTATTTGGGATTAGAAAAAATAAAACCGTTACTTAGGCGTTTTTAGGGATGGTTTTCACCGTTAGAGCCTTTCGCTATTCACCATGAACTAAAAAACTTTATTCGTATGTGGAAAGGAAAGAAATTGAAGATGGATATTTTCTCAAGCAAAAATTTCGTTAGGATCAGCCTTGTTGTGATCGTATTTTTAGCTCTAACTTCAATCACTTTGGGGATACTGTATCTTCGTTACCCGGAATCAGCCCCAACACAGGCAGGCGGAACAAACTTGCCCGTGCTTGTTCCCACTATTGCAACAGGGCCACTCGTCGCCAATCCAACTACCGTTAATCTCGTCTGGTTCACCTATATCCCTAAAGAAGAGGATTTACGCAAAGTTGCAGAAAACTTCAATTTTTATATTCTCATTCAAGGAAACGAAGATCAACGAGACCTAATGATCGATTATGGAGCCAAGGGTCCCTTTATTCAGTATCTTGAATTTGAATCGATCCAGGATCCTGGCTCTTGCGCAGACGAACCTGAAATAAACCAAGTGACAGCATTTGTGGGTGATTTTTGCATGATCGATGAGGAACACCCTGACTGGTTCTTACTGGATACCAAAGGAGAAAGAATCCGCCTCGTCGACAAAGATAATATTTGGTATGTGATGGACCCTAGCAATGACGAGTGGCGCGCCTTTTATCTTGAAAGAATTAAATTATTTCAAGCAAGTGATCCAAATTGGTCGGGAGTATTTCTCGACAACTTCCCACTAACCCTTGCCTTTCGAGAAGAAGATGGCGATATCCCTGCCAAATATCCAGATGATGCCAGTTATCAAGCTGCCAATCAGGGATTTCTCAGATACCTTGATGAAAATTATTTTTCACCCAACAACAAACTCCTTATCGGGAATTTCAGTTCACGCAATGATGATTCAGACTGGACAAGGCATCTCACTTATCTAAGCGGCGCCATGCTTGAGGGCTGGGCGATCGACAGACCCGATGGATACCGCCCCGTAAAAAGGTGGGAAGAGCATATGCTGCTTGCTGAAGAGACACAGGCATTGGGTAAAACAATCCTGCTGGTTTCTCGTGGCGACAGGAATGACTACGAATTACAACAATTTTCATTTGCATCCTATTTGCTCATCAATCAAGGGAATGCTTATTTTCGGTACGCGCACGGAAGTGTCTATCAGGAAGTTTGGCTATATGATAATTACGCATATAATATCGGCGAGCCTTTGGGTCCACGCTACAAAGAGGGAGATGCGTGGAGAAGAGATTTTTCTAATGGAAGCGTGATGGTTAACCCCCTCACCCATGATGTAGAGATCAACATACGATAATTCAGAGTTTTTATGCTCTTTACGCAAAAACCCTGCCTATATCAAAACAGAAAGAAAAAGGATGGTGAGCCAATTGACTCGCCATCCTTTTTTTATGTTATTTTATTTTTCGTAAAGCTCTTTTTATTCCTTATCTCCGCTTCTACGATTGGTCTCTACTTGATTACGACTTCTCCGAATTGCGGCAATTATTGTGATAGCGCCTACGAGCAGGGTCAGAATAAGAGATATCTGTAATGCAGGCAACAACCATATCGGGCGAGCAACTTCTACCCCCGGGAGTACTGTTGGCGGGATAATGGACACGCCAGGCTCAGCTGTAGGGGAAGCAGGAGCAATTTCAGGCGGAGCGAGACGCGTATCTGTGGTTGTCACTTGTTGATTATTGATGACTGCAAAATTGCCTGTCAATTGCGGACGAATCTGAGTGTCATATAATCCGGAAGCAGCCCAAGCCAGCCCCTGCGGCGTATTTCCTAATGCTGCAATAATGATTTTTTCCGGATTCCAGGGCGACCGCAGAAGCTCTATGTAGCCAACAGGCGAATCTGGTGGAATTCGGAAGTTTATTTGCATATTATTTTCTGTAGCAAGCCCAGAACCATCATCGAAGGGTGCGGGGAGACTTTCGTTCAACTCGCTAACGATAGGCATTGCTAAGGCATTGCCTACAACCAAGAGATTCATATTATTACGAATCTCATCCGAGATACTATCCGCATAAGACACTTTGAGCAACGTTATAGAGCCATTGCTTTTATCGCCCAAATATGCCGCAATATTAGAGGCTAAACGCCACGAATCGACATTATTTTTTTGTAAAACAAAAGCAACTGAACCCAAAGAAGAGTCAAAGCTGAGTGGCGCTGGGTAGGCAGAGAGATCGACTGTATTTGTTGGCGCAAAGGAAGTTTGTACCAATGGAAGATGCAAGCGTGAATCTGACCAAATATTAGCCCAGATTCCGCGCAGTTGTGAACTTGAACAATTATCAAGTGGTTGGAGGCTGGCGATGACTTCGAGGGTATTGACGCCCTGAGTCATAGCAGATGATGGCAGAGAAATATGTGCACGATTAACCGATTCGGATGCAGTATCTTCAGTCAAGCGCACGCTGCCAACTGGTTGACCATTCAGCTCAACATTTAGACCAGAGCGTTCATAATCCAGAAGGGCTGAATTCCCAAAGACCAGATCAAAGTATGCATCTGGGCCTGTAGTCCAGCCAGACGGAACAATAAAGCTAAAGACGCTAGAATCAACGCCTCTTCGGTCCAGCACTTCTGTTTCGTATCCATAGTCCAGAAGTGTTTGATCGATATTTTGCGATACTGTTTGCGCTTCATCGCGCACACTTCGAATAATAGATAAATTGGGGGAAGCATTGGGACGTAAATGCCCCGTAGAGATGGCTTGAGACGCTTTGACAACAGCCGCGTCTGTATCACCTGAAACTACAAGAACGACACGGGCAGGATCCCATGGAGAGTTAACCATTTGGACGATGCCATCTTCAGGGTCACTGCCCGCAAAGAGGAACTTCCCATCGGTGGTTGGGAGCGGTAATGCAAGCTGGCTTAGCATGGGGATGGTATCTGTTTTGCCAACCAGAATAATATTGCTCGCACCTGTTTCTGTTGCGCTGAATTCGCTAAAAGTCGCAAGCTCCATTGTCAAATTACCTTTGGTTTGATTGCTTAATCCCGCAACAACCGTCATGGCGCTTTGCAATTCTTCAACAGAAGGGTCATCCGGGATCAAAACATAGGCTGTATCTGGATAAACAGAATTCTGATAAAGTGGAAATGGGAACTGCGCCAAGCTTGTATCCGGCAAGACTGTGCCATGCGGGATGCGGATATAAGAGGAATCTTGAATAACAATACTCATTTGTTGCTCAAGAAGACAAGAAAGACCGCTATCAAAAGTAAAAGTCAACTCCTGGCGACCGTCCTGGCGAACTTGCGTCAGGAATTCCATAGGAACTTGTACACGTAACATCATTTCGCCCGATTCGCTAATCGGAAAGACGCCTATTTCTTCGCGGTTATATTCCAACATCAGCAAACCACCGGAATTGATCACTTGCTCTCCGTTAACCGTGGCGGCGCCGAGGTTATTCACGGTGGACTCTATAAATAATGTTATTTCAACAGTACCGGTGATCTCCCAATCTGCAGGTAAACCAAAAACCATAGCTTCATAATCAAGCGGACCTAATAGCTGGATATCATTTTGCCTGATTTGAAAAAAATTCAGAATCTCCGCACCAGGCGCAGGGGTTTGGAATTGCTGAATGACTTTCGCCGTTGGCGTGGGGGTAGTAGTGCCTTGTGCATAAACTTGTGGTGAGTAAAAAGATAACATTCCTAAAAGCAAGAGGATTGTTACAAATAAAAAGGATCGTTTCGTTTTCATTTCTAGCTCCTTTCGGTCAAACTTGAGAAAAAAGATTACAAGTATTCAAATAACAGTTTTGAGAAATAGCCTTCTATCCGCTTCAAAAAAAATGCGGGCATTCTTCTTTGCCGTTGCACAGAAAATCTTGCCAAACCCTCACTCCATTTATTTAAGATTGCCAGCGCGCAAAAGAAATCAATAACTTTCTGTGAATAAGCATGCTGTCCAAAATAGGCTTGCAAGATGATCTTTTTGCAAGCATCAATAAAGGTCGATGATATAAAAGCTCCGCCAGTCAAAATTTGTAAGGAACGGGTTTGCGGATCAGTGATTAGCGTTGCCAGATCAACATAAGCACAAGCCTGATAATCACCAGCATTGTCAATTGCGCAAACCTGATGCTCTGGCGTTACCAAAATATTGGAATAATGAAAATCATCATGCACGATCCCGATGGGCACATTCTGCTTTTCTATTTTTTTCAAAGCCTTTTCAAAGGCCATTCGATATATCCCAATATCAACTTTTCCTTCTGAGTAACGCTCCAGACGCAATAAGCTCTCATCTATATCGCGCCAAATATCATCCAAAGGAAAAGACACTTCTTGCATATCAGAGACACGGTCATGAAAAACACGCAGCCAACGAGCAGAGGCCTCGAGCAGCTTTTTTAAGTTTTCCTCCGCGTCGCGAATACGAAAGAATATCCTTGGATGCAACAAAAACCCTTTAAGAGCCTTGCCTGCCACCTTCTCCATCAAAACAGCATTCCAGTTTTCAAGATAGGCTATTGGTTTCACCGCAATACATCCAGGAGAGTTTTCGGTTTCAAAAACATCCCAAATTTTCTGCGTCATTGCATATTCATCTTGACCAGGCTTGATCAACCTTTTACTTGCAATTGCCTCCGCAAGCGTTCCCATATCAGGCTGACGCTTGATCTTGGCAAGCAAAATTTTCTCTTCTGATCGTCCTAAGACCGGCATGTGCAGAAAAAACGAATACGGATAAAAAAGCAAAGAAATACCGCTTAGATCCAGCGTTACGCCATTGCCATACCATTCAGGCAATTGCTTTTTTACAAAATCGGTCAGTGAAATAATCACTGTTGTATTAGCGGTATCCATTTTCCTCCGTTGGAGAAAGAAGGCTTATATATACTTGCTGAATATCTCTGAACATTTTCTCCTGCGTAAACTCACTATCAATACGTTCATAACTCTTTTGAACAAAGGCACTCGCCTGCTTCGGGTCATTGAGCAAGCCCAGCACAAAACCTGCCAGCGCTTTATGGTCTCCCGCAGGAGCAAGCCAGCCATTCTCTCCGTGCAAAACTGATTCCCTTGTTCCCGAAATATCTGTCGCAACCACAGGCACGCCTGCCGCCATTGCCTCCAGCACAACCAAAGGAAACCCTTCCCAGTAGGATGTGAGCAAAAAACAATCGAAGATATGCAATAATTGCGGAATATCAGAGCGCTGACCAAGCCAATAGATGGATGATTCGACTCCGAGCTGCGCACTTAATTTCCGCGCTTCTGCCTCCAAAGGACCACTCCCCGCCCAGACAAAACATGCATCAGGCTTGAACTTTAGGCTTGCTTCCGCTACCCGAACAAAATCGAGCGGAGATTTTTGTTCGCTTAACCGCCCAACCGATCCAACCACTGGCGCATCAACAGGGATACCTAATTCCGCTTTTAACGCAGGGATGTCAACAGGCTGGCGATACACCTCTGCATCAATACCTGTATTTACCACAACAAATTGCGTCCTTTTCCCAACACCATGTTCAATAGCCAGATCACGCCCACCAGCAGAGACGGTTAAAAATCTGGTTGTGAAGCGCGCTGCGACAGACTCGAGAAAAATAATGATAGATTTTGCCACACCTTTTCTGCCAGCATGGAATGCGAAGGCATGTGGTGTGTAGATAACCGGCAGTCTTGTGCCCAAAGCCGCCACGCGAACAAGGAAACCTGGTTTTGAGCCGTGCGCGTGGATCAAATCAAATTGTCCGCTGCGAATCAGCTTGGTTAACCGAAACCCCAAACGCGCGTCTGAAAACAAGCTCACTTTATAGCGGTTCATCTCGTAACTGATCGCCTTGACATTAGGAACTTGGCCGAGTTCATCTGCAAAGGTAATGCTATTTTCTGAAAGGCAAACAACCGTGATCTCAAATTTGCGTTGATCCAAACCCTTTACAAGCCAGCGGACATATTCAGCTATCCCGCCGGTTGATTTTGTCACCAAAAGAAGACGATAGGGTTGATCTGTCATCGCTAAACTACCAGCTCTTTCTCTTGGGTTGAAAGCAACTGCTCTAACCCTTTTTTTGTTAAAAGAGTTTTGTATAACGAAACCGTACGGTCGATCATCGACGAGATGCTATACGCAGAAGTTACACGCGTCAGTCCGGCCTGCCCAAGGCTCAGACGAAGTTCAGTATCGGAAGCAAGTTGAAGACACGCGCGAGCCAACGCATCGGGGTTTATCGGTGGAACGAGAAGGGCTTCTTTTCCATCCTGCACAACCGCCGGGATACCACCCACATCCGTCGCAACAACTGTACGGGAGGCAGCCAGCCCTTCAAGAAGGGTAACGGGCAACCCTTCCCATTGCGAGGAGAATACTAAAATATCTAACGCCGACATGATTTCAGGAATATCATCGCGAAATCCGGTAAATTGTAGATTTGGCAAAAGAGCCAGCTCGCGAGCACGATCTTCTAGTTTTTCGCGCAAAGGTCCATCTCCGACGATTAAAAAGCGTGCATCAGGCGCTTCTTGCTTGATGATCGCCGCTGCCTGCAAAAAAGTATCGTGGTCTTTGGGCGGCGTTAATCTGCCAATAATGCCAAAAAGAAGTAAGCTTTCCTCTATGCTGAATTCTTTGCGCACTTTTTTTCTCGCCATATCTGAAAAAGTGTGCCGTACCAGATCAACGCCGTTTTCGATGGTGATAAATTTTTCTTCTGGCACACCAGTGTGCTCTTGATGAAAGCTGCGCAGATCGTCAGAAACGGCAATAATTTGGTCTGTAAATTTGGCTGTCCAGCCGTAGAGAGCGCCGAGTGGGAATTTGCGCGCCCAACGGTCTGTGCTATGCAACGTAGAAACCACCACAGGAACACCAGTCAGGCGCGCTGCCAGGCGCCCATGAAAATCACTTTTGAAAAGGTGTGTATGTACGATATGAGGGCGCACACGTTTTATTAGCTTAAGCGTATTCCAAAAGAGAAGGAGATCAATACGCATCAGGCGCGGCAGATGAGTAATATCGAAGCCACGCTCCACCAAAATATCAGCGAGAGAGCCTGGGGTGCTGTAACCAATATGTACTTGAAAACCGCGCTCTTTTAACCCTTTGGATAGCTCAAGCAACGTCATCTCAGCCCCGCCAATATTTAGCCCATCAATGAGCTGTAAGATGCGAATTTCAGACACGAAACTAGCCCCTCCTCGTAGCATTAACGTCGAAGTTGACTAGTTCAGCATACAGGGATTGATAACGCGTACCGATGATTGAAAAATCATATTCCGACATAATGCGCCGTCTCGCTGCTTGCCCTAAACTTGCTCGACGCTCTGGATCGTGATCCAGCTCTGATAAGGTTTGTGCCCAAATATCCACATCCCCAACGGGGAGGAGCAAACCACATTTTCCGTGATCTAATACACTCGGGCTGGCGCCCACCGGGGTTGCCAAGCAGGGTATGCCGGCTGCCATCCCTTCAAGCAGGGCATTTGACATGCCCTCAGTATTTGAAGGTAAAACAAAAATATCAGCGAGTGCCAAGTAGGGGCGAACATCATCTTGATTCCCTGCAAAAGTGATCTGATGTTGAATTTTCAGCTCTTTCGCCAAGCTCTCAAGCATACTTTGGTCTGGTCCTTTTCCGACAAGGATCAAATGCAAGTTAGGGGAGTTTTTTAATGCCTTTTCGAAAGCGTTTAACAACGTAGGGATGGATTTCTCTTTAACCAAGCGTCCCACAAATAGCACAATGGTTTTCCCTTTGAAAGTAGTCTCTAACTCTTTATTCTTAGTTGCTGTATAAAATAGCGTTGCATCGATCCCGTTACTAATAAGCTTGATTTTTTCCGGAAGAATACCGACTGAGATTGCCTCAGCTTGTATAATCTCATCAAGAACAATAATCCTGTCGGCCCAGCGGCGCAGGAGGGCTAAACGCACCTTTCCACGGAGTGTGCGGCGCGAGACTTCAATTTCGCCAGCGGGCCCGCTGCTGCCAAGTTTAACAAGCACACGCTTCTGCAAAAAACGCCTCGCAAGCACTGCCGCGAAAGCTGCTCCAAAAAGCATGTGTGCGTGGATAACTTTGTATTCTCTGCGCAGTCTCCATAAATGCCAAATTGCACCAAATATAAATGTTAGCGTCTTTAGTTTTCCGGGACCAAAAGAAGGGGGGCGAAGTACTGTAAAACCATCGCGCTTTTCTTCAGCAAGAAGCCCTGAGAAGCGACGAGTAATCACCCAAACAGGCTTACCTTGAGCAGCCATAAACGTTGCAAGGCGTTCAGCCTGCTTCTCGGACCCGCCTGAGATGGGAGAAAACTCATTAACCAGCATCACTACGCCACTCATCATTATGTCCTAAGCGTACTTTTTTTGTCTGCGCAAAATAGCGCCAGATAATCTTTGGTATACATCAATAATCACGTCGCGGCGAACAAACCACAAAGCTGCTAGATAAATTAAGCCGCCCGAGGGAATTGTGATCAATAATTGCTCTATCGAAGAAAGAGCGAGGGTCAGTTGTAATATGGCATATACTGCAAAAGCCATGATGGCGCCTGCAAGAATCGAGGGCAAAAGCGAATTAAATAACTCTCGCAAAGGCAAGCCTAAAATCCGCGCAGTAACCAGCAGGCTGATAACACTCCCTACAAATGCAATCAATGCGTGCATCCACCCAACAGCAATAATAGATTCTGCAACCGTAGTTGCCCACCACAGAGCGGGGAATAAAAGAAGCAAACGTGTTATTCCAATCCATGTCATCACATCGAATTTTCCCAAAGCTTTATAAACGCTCCCTGAGTTATGAATGAGGGAAAGGAATAAGCAATATATCGCTATTCCCTGCATCACCGGGATAGCGTTTTCCCATTTATCTGTAAGGAACATCAAGGTAAAGGGGCGTGCAATCACCATTAAACCCAGGCCTATAGGGATCGTGATCAAAGAAACATAGCTAGTTGCTTTTCCAAATCCACGTGCCATGCCGCCGGGGATATCGCGCATTTTTGTATAGATAGGAAAGGTCACCTTGCTTAATATGCGAGCAAATTGCAAGATAAGTAGTTCTGGCACGCGATAAGCCAAAACATAAATCCCAAGAGCAGTAGCGCCCAGATAACGACCTATTAATAAATAATCTATGTTGAGCAATAAAACCGATAGTATATCTGTCCCGATATATTTCACCCCATAAGTGATCAGAGCTGTAGCTTTAGGGATATCAAATTCAAATGTTGGGTGCCACGGCGTAATCAGCCATAAAATAATTGAAGCGACGAGGGTGCCTCCCACTTGTCCCCAAACCAGACTCCACGCACCAAATCCTGAAAAAGCCAGAACAACCGAAACCACGCCTTTGGTTAGCGCGCGCAGAAATTCAGGAAGAGCAGTTTTTCCAAATGCCAATTCCTTACGCAAGAGTGCGTCATGAGTGCTACCAAGTGCCGTAACAGGAAATGTTAAGGTTATTGCGCGAAAAACAGGAATAACGCGATCATCTTTGAAGTAAATAGCCAAGAATGGGGCGAGAATCCACGATAATCCAAATAAAAAAAAACCTATCCCTAAACTAACCCAAAATGCGGTTGAATTTGTTCTGCTATCTTCTTTGTGAAAGACAACTGCCTCGGCCATGCCGAGATCACTGGCAATATCCAGAAAAGCAATCGAAGCAAGTGCGTAACCTACTATTCCAAAATCTTCTATGGAAAGCAAACGAGCTAAAACGAGGGTGCTGAGAAAAACCATCAACTTTCCCCCAAAATAGGAAGCATAACGCCAAACAGTTCCTTGAATCGCAACTAAGCCAAATTTTGTAGATTCTGCTGAAGAGTTCACTGGTACCTCTGCAAGGCATCTTGTCGAATTTCTTGTTGCTCGATGCGACTGTTTTTTGCTACTTGTTCAAAAGAGAGTGCAATCCCTAATAATATCCAGAACGCATTGGAGTAAGAACCACTTTTGGAAATATAAAAAAACATATACCCCAACAAACCCGACAAAAAGGCCAGCGTTATATGTGCATCATCTTCCATTTCTAATAAAGTAAATATACGCTTTGCATTCCAAAGACTACGAAAAACCATTGCAATGAAAATGAAAAATATAGCCGTACCCACAAGTCCTTGCTCCGAAAGAATTTCCAAATAGAGACTTGCAGGGGCACGGGCTGTGCGCCGAGAATCTAACCCTATTTTTCGTGAATAATCCTGATAATTAACTTCAAAATTATCAAGCCCAACGCCAAATAAAGGGTTATCTTGAAACATTTGCCAAGCTGCAATATTCTCGCTCATACGCCCACGAAATGATTGGTCTGAAACTACACTTGTTGGATTTGATGAAGAAAATTGAAAAAGCGTGGATAAGCGGCTAAGGTACGTCGTCGGCAAAAACTGAAGCAAGAGCAATGCAAGTACCCCCGTTATCATCAAGGGCATAATATTGGGGCGGCGAATAGCTATTAGAAATCCTAATGTAAATATGAGCGTAACAAAACCATTCCGAGAATAGGTAAAAAAGATTGCCAAAGTACAACTCACAAGCGCCAATGCTGCGATCAAGCGGATGAAAGTTCTTTTCTCATGCCATAGTCTGTCCAGTGCGAGAGGCACTAAAACAATAAGAGATTGTGCATAAGCATTGGCGTTTCCATACAATCCTGCTGCGCGATAATTTGTAGTTCCATTTGTAGAGGAATATTCCCATTGAGCAAATCCGCCGTAGTTATTGGCGTAAGTGGATGTTAAATTCTGAAATACTGTTAGTATAGCTGTGAAAATCCCCGCTGCCAGAAAGCTCCAGATAATGCGACGCAGGGAAGTTGGACGCTGAACAAAGAAAACAATTACAAACGCAAAAAGAGAGTTTTCAACATATTTTTGAAACTTGATCAAACCCAAAGCCGAGTCATCTGCCGTAATGGCAGAAAACAACCAAAAAGCCATGAGAACGAAGATCATGCTTGCACGTTTCCATCCTTCAGGACGGTCTCCATAAATAAATAACCGCCAAATTAATAGAAAGAGTAAAGCGCCAAGCAAAGGGTATGCCGGTGAAAGATAGGTCGGAAACCCTGGGTAATAAATTGAAATGGCCCTATTTAATTGAATATAGACGACCACAGCAAAAGCCGCTACACCAAAATCTGGTTGAAGCAATATTGCAATACCCACAACCAAGGCTGGAAGAGCAAAAAGACTGATCCACCCGAATTCACCCCCGACAAATGCAACAACAATGCCTGCTGCAATTGCGAGAACAAAAAAGATGCCTGAGAGAATATTGCTCTGAACAGAAGTTCGATCAGAAAGCGATGAGGGGGTAAATAAATTCTCTGGCTTCATTGAAGTTTTATCTTCCTGCTTCGTCTTGAACCCAAAATGGATTTTTCAACTCCCAAACACAAACCGGGTCAGGCTCACTGCGGCGGGCTTGCTCTAAAGAGCTTTGAGCCTTCTCAAGTAATTCTTGTGAAGAAATAGAATTACTGTGCACAGCACCACCAATATGAGGATCTAAGTTTACAGTAACACCGTACGAAGATAAGTGAATAGGTTGAACCAGCGCATGATAAACACGATCAAAGGTACGGTTTGCTGCCACTCCCGTTGTGGTTGGCAATAATAGAGAAAAACTAATTTCACTCCAACGTCCAATTGCATCATTCCCGCGCAATTCACGACGAAGTATTTTCGTTACTTTTAAGAGTAACGCTTGAAGACCAGCAGCGGGCAATGTTCCTAACAAATCAGAAAAACCGCTTAACTCTACGATCCCAATAGAAAGCTCGCTATCAGCACTCTGGCCAACTTCTTCCTCTACCAGACGAGAAAAATATTTTTTGTTGAAAACACCTGTGTCACTATCCATGCGCAATCGATTACGATACGCTTCTATTGGGACGCGTATCTGCTCACTCAATACAGCTAAAACTACACCTGCTGCAAGTCCAAGAACAAAACCAACTGCCGAATCCCGAACTGGTTGCGGGCTAAAGGGGATTTCTGGAAGGATCGCGTTGTCAAGAATATGCAACTCATACGCTTGATTTAGAGACCGGGAAAAACTGATCGCCTCTTGTCCCGTCGCATTTGCAAGACTTGTTACTACTTGAGGGTCTGGTCCTGAAACGGATAAAGCCAAAACACTAGACTCAGGCAAAACCACCGTTTGGATCGTGTAATTTTTCGATATGACAGCAGAGTCTTGACCAATTAAATTACAAGCGCTGATGAAAACACGATTGCTATTTAGAATTTCAGCATAAGTAGCAGCAATAGAGGGCCTGTCTAGCGTGTCAAGACTATCTACGACATCATTTTTGCTCGTAATAGACGATGAGGGACTTAGTATATAGAGAGCAGATGCTTCATATTGAGGTACTGCGACATAAGATAGCGCTAAAGAAGCTGACAATCCCACCATTGCGGTCAAGAGTATTATCCACCATCCGCGTTGTAGCATTCGAAAGTATAGTTTTATTTCCATTTTTCCTCCAAGCTAGGTACTATTCAAACTCATTCAGAAACAAGCCGCTTTCGTGCAAACAAAAAGACTAAGCTATTTAGCTCCACGCTGTTTAAAAACAGCAATAACTGTCTGGATTAAAATATTCAGATCTAGCCATAAACTAGCTCGTTCTATATATGCAATATCCAGGCGGAGACGATCATCAAACTCAAGTCGTGCGCGACCAAAAACTTGCCACAGACCAGTAATTCCCGGAATAACATCCAGGCGCTCAGTTTGCCAAAGCTGATAGGTATCTGCACCAAAGGATGTTGGGCGAGGGCCAACTAAACTCATCTTGCCACTGATTACATTGAACAACTGGGGTAACTCATCTAAGCTGGTTTTTCGTAATATTCGTCCCAATTTTGTGATGCGTGGGTCATTTGTAATCTTAAAATCAGGCCATTGCAACTCATTCAAGTGAGCATATTGTTCTTTGAGCGCAGCTGCATTTGGCACCATTGTACGAAACTTTAGCATTTGAAAGCGACGACCGCCTCTACCTGTGCGCGCTTGTGAAAAAACAGGAGATGCCCCAGGGGAGGTAACCCTGATCAGAAGAGCGATCACACCAATTAGCGGCAACCAAAAAGGCATTGCCAATAAAACGATGAATAAATCAAAAAAACGCTTTGCAAGGTAATAACCGCGAATAGATAGTATCCGCTTACGAGGGTCGAATTTTTTTATCCAACTGTGTCCGGTTATTGAGTAAGAGTATTCCATAGTAATTCTAAACACCTTCACTGTGTATTTCAGGGGAGTGTCAAGAAAATTGTGTAAATGGGATTTAGATTTTCATTCGTCCTTCAAACCGGATGGCGAGCTGGTTCAGTATCAACGGCCAGTTATGAAGGGGCGCACTCCATTTCTTCGTGATATTCAC